>OATP01000143.1_pt1 | contig 51186 bp, 45 predicted proteins | sample 1495041 | NCBI WGS metagenome assembly OATP01 (sample SAMEA2579972, study PRJEB22360) | human gut metagenome | biome: human gut; feature: human-associated habitat; material: faeces | place: Denmark | collected 2008/2010 | reverse complement strand
ACAGCGATAGTGAGCGGATCCTGGCGGGCTCGCGTGGCGAGATCCCTGCCGAGGCGCGATTGGCGCGCCTGTGGGTGGACGGTCCCGCACCGGGAGATGTGATGTGCCCGTTAGGGATGAGTGGCCGAAGCAAGAAAGTATCCGACTTACTAGGTGAGGCTCGCATTCCCGTTTCCGAGCGCGCCGGCGTGCCCATGGTGAGGACGGCGCCGGGGGGTGCCGTGGTGTGGGTCGCCGGAGTTCGCGCGGACGAGCGTTTTAAGTGCACGGCCGCAACGCGCGTGGCATATCTGCTTCGTGTGGTCGATGCGGAATAGCGTCCCACGCCTGCTATTCTGTGCGACGTTGACGGTATTCCCGCGCTGATGGCGCACGGGCTGGTAAATTTACCCCGTGCGCTGCTAGAATGTGTAGTTCGCGTCCATACGGCGGTGTGTGGGCGATAAGCACAAGAAAGGGTTGTCATGGCTTCTCAACATCCGGATATCGAGAAGGTTCTGTTCACGCAGGAGGATATCGACGGTATCGTCTCTCGCCTGGGCGAGGAGATTACGCGCGACTACGCGGGTAAGGATCTGGTGCTGATTGCGGTCCTGCGCGGCGCCGTGGTCTTTATGGGCGACCTGATGCGTAAGATCGAGCTGCCGACCAACATCGATTTCATGGCTGTTTCGAGCTACGGCGACGGTGTGAAGTCCTCGGGTATCGTGCGTATCATTAAGGACCTGGATATCGACATCCGCGGCCGCGACGTGCTGATCGTCGAGGACATTCTGGACTCGGGCCTGACGCTCAAGTATCTGATGAAGAACCTCGAGAGCCGCAAGCCCGCTTCTCTGGAGGTCGCCGCCTTCCTGTGGAAGGACGTTGAGGACCGCGTCTCGGCCATCACGCCCAAGTATGTTGGAACCCATTGCCCCGATGCCTTTGTGGTGGGCTACGGCCTCGACTATGCCGAGCGCTATCGTAACCTTCCGTATCTGGGCATTTTGAAACCGGAGGTTTATTCGTAAGATGCCCGACGACCATAACGATAACAATTCCCAGACTCCCCGGGAGCCTAAGATCCCGGGGATGCCCGGAGGCAAGAAGCCCACGCGTACGGGCTGGCTGTATTTTATTTTGGCTTGCGCGCTTCTGGGCTACGCCTTCTTTAACATGGGCTCCGGCTTTGCCAATTCCAGCAATACCGTTAAGCTCGCGACGAGCGAGATGGTGAGCGCCATCAAGCAGGATCGCGTCGAAGATCTGACCTATACGGTTCAAGACGGAAGCGTGACGGGTCATTACTGGAAGACGAAGAAGGACAAGGGCGATACGAGCGAGCTCAAGAGCTTCTCCTCGACCTATGTCGGCTCCGATTCGCTTGCCGAGCTCATGGCGGAGCACCCCGATACCAAGTACATCGTCAACACCAACGATCCCGATTTTTGGGGCGACTTGGCGATGAGTGTGCTTCCGACGATCGCCCTTATCGCCATCATGTTCTACTTTATGCGCCAGATGATGGGCGCCAATAACAGGAACATGCAGTTTGGCAAGACCAACGCCAAGACCAACGAGGCCACACGCCCCAAGGTCAAGTTTGAAGACGTTGCCGGCGTGGACGAGGCAGTCGAGGAGCTCGAGGAGATCCGTGACTTTTTGAGCGATCCGGATCGCTATCGCAAGCTGGGCGCCAAGATCCCGCGTGGCGTGTTGCTGGTTGGCCCTCCGGGCACCGGTAAAACGCTGCTGGCCAAGGCCGTTGCCGGCGAGGCGGGCGTGCCGTTCTTTAGCATCTCGGGTTCCGACTTTGTCGAGATGTTCGTAGGTGTCGGCGCCAGCCGTGTGCGTGACCTCTTTAAGGAGGCCAAGTCCCAGGCCCCGTCGATCATCTTCATCGATGAGATCGATGCCGTGGGACGTCAGCGCGGAGCCGGCTTGGGCGGCGGCCACGACGAGCGCGAGCAGACGCTCAACCAGCTGCTGGTCGAGATGGACGGTTTTGAGGAGAGCGAGTCGGTCATCCTGATCGCCGCCACCAACCGCCCCGACATTCTGGATCCGGCGCTGCTGCGTCCCGGCCGTTTTGACCGTCAGGTTACGGTCGACCGTCCGGACGTGAAGGGCCGCGAGCAGATTTTGCGCGTGCATGCCGAGAACAAGCCGATGGACGAGGACGTTAAGTTTGAGAAGCTCGCCCAGATGACCGTTGGCTTTACTGGTGCCGATTTGGCGAACCTGCTCAACGAGTCTACGCTGCTGGCCGCTCGCCGTCATCGTTCCGTGATCTCGATGGACGAGGTCGAGGAATCGATGGAGCGCGTGATTGCCGGACCGCAGCGCAAGGGTCGCGTGATGACCGAGGCCGAGCGCACCACGATTGCCTACCACGAGAGCGGTCACGCCCTGGTGGGCCACATCCTGGAGCACTCCGATCCGGTCCACAAGATCTCGATCGTCAGCCGCGGTCAGGCTCTGGGTTACACGCTGCAGCTTCCGCAGGAGGACCACTTCCTCAAGACCAAGAACGAGATGCTCGACGAGCTCGCCGTGTTCTTGGGCGGTCGCGTTGCCGAGGAGCTCATGTGCGATGACATTACGTCGGGCGCGAGCAACGATCTGGAGCGCGCAACCAAGATGGCGCGCGAGATGGTCACGCGCCTGGGCATGAGCGAGGAGCTGGGCACGCAAGTGTTTGGCGAGGCGCAACATCAGGTGTTCCTTGGTCGCGATTACGCCGATCACCAGGATTACTCGGAGGAGACGGCGCGCCGCATCGATATCGAGGTTCAGCGCATTATGCGTGAGGCCCATCGTCGTGCGGTCGAGATCCTGGACGCCCGTCGCGATCAGCTCGATCTGATGGCGAAGGTGCTGCTTGAGCGCGAGACCGTCGAAGGCGACGCCGTGAACGCCCTGCTCGACAACGAGTGGGATGCGTACCTTGAGCGCGAGGGCGATATCCTGGCGGCCAAGGAGGAGCGCAATGCCAAGGCGGCCGGCATGCCGACCAAGAAGCGCACGCCTCGTATGAGCGAGGAGGAGCTGGCGGCTGATGCCGCGGCCTTTGCGCAGGCGGCCATGCAGGAGGATGCCGAAGTCGCATCCGATGATGCTGGCGATGACCATGCCGTCGTCGATGCCGACACCGACGCCGACAAATAGTCTTTGTGGCGAAAGCCTCCGCGGGGAAACCTGCAGAGGCTTTTTTGAGCGATATGGAGCCGTCTGTTGATTGGGGACAGACTTAAATGAGCGTTTTCACGCATTTAAGTCTGTCCCCAATCAACATTGCTGCGGCACTTTGCTCGGCTAAAGCGTACAATAGCGCCTATGCGAAAGGGGAACAGATGATCAACGAAACTATGTATGCTCGCGGTGCGGAAAGCTCCATCATCCGTGAGATTTTTAGCTATGGCCTTGAGCGCAAGGCGCAGATCGGTGCGGAAAACGTATTCGATTTTTCGCTAGGCAATCCGAGCGTTCCGGCACCCGCTGCTGTGGCGGAGTCCATTAAGAAGGCCCTGGAGCTGCCGAGCGACCAGCTGCACGGCTACACGCCCGCACCGGGCCTGCCGCAATGTCGTGCCGCTGTGGCCGAATCGCTCAACCGCCGCTTTGGCACGAGCTATGAGGGCAAAGACGTCTTTATGACGGTGGGTGCCGCGGCTTCGCTCACCTGCGCGCTCAACGCCGTTACGAATCCGGGCGACGAGGTTATTGTTATCGCCCCGTACTTTCCGGAGTATCGCGTTTGGATTGAGAAGGCCGGCTGTACGTGTGTTGAGGCGCTCGCCGATGAAGATACGTTCCAGCTGAGCGTGGACAACGTGCTCAAGGCGATTACCGATAAGACGACTGCCGTTATCATCGACTCGCCCAACAATCCGACTGGTGCCGTATATACACGCGACACGCTGACGCGACTGGCCAATGCTCTGCGCGAGGCCAACGCTCAGCGCGATCCCGAGAATCCGATTATGCTCATCTCGGATGAGCCGTACCGCGAGATTGTGTACGGTGCCGAGGTTCCTTGGGTGCCCTCGATCTACGAGCACACCATCGTGTGCTACTCGTATTCCAAGTCGCTGTCGCTGCCGGGTGAGCGCGTGGGGTGGATCTTGGTTCCCAACACCAATCCGCAGGCTGCCCGTCTGATGCCGGCTGTTGCGGGTGCTGCCCGTACGCTGGGTTTTGTATGCGCACCGGCACTCTTCCAGCGCGTAATTATCGACTGCATCGATGAGCCGAGTGACGTTGAGGCCTATGCACGCAACCGCACCGCGCTTACCGACGCACTAGCGGAGTATGGCTACACCTATGTTGAGCCGGATGGCGCGTTCTACCTATGGGTGAAAGCGTTGGAGCCCGATGCGAATGCGTTCTGTGAGCGCGCAAAGAAGTATGAGTTGCTTGCGGTTCCCTCGGACAGCTTTGGTATGCCGGGTTGGTTCCGCCTGGGCTATTGCGTGAGCTACGAAACGATTGTCAATTCGCTACCCGCTTGGAAACAGTTGGCGGACGAGTATCGTTAAAAGTAAAGCGCTCTGCCTACAATGTTTTACGTGAAACGGGGTTTGGTGTTAAGCCGGACCCCGTTGTCATGGACGTTGTGTCTTTGGGATGGAGTGGTTTTACGACTATCGAAGGCTATGCGTACAATGAATATAAGCGACGGCCGTGCCAGATAAGGAGACCTGATGCCCTACCTGCTTTCTTGTGACATTCATACCCATACGATGTTCTCTGCGCATGCATATTCGACCATTGAGGAGAATGTGTATTGGGCGGCAGAGCGTGGCCTGCAGGTGCTCGGATCTGCCGACCATCTGAGCTCTATGGTTACGGCTTGTCCCAATGACCTGCGCAGTTACCAATTCTTTATCAACCAGGATATCTGGCCGCGCATTTGGAGCGGCGTGCTGGTGCTGCGTGGCGCCGAGGCCGATATCGTTTCGCTGGACGGAAGCCTGTTTGGCGAGGACACTCCTGTCACGCTCGATATTGCCGGCGATTCGTACAGCCGTCAGCATTCGCTGTTCGATTTGGTTACGCGTAATTTGGATTATTTGGTTGCAAGCGTGCATAATCCGCAGATTGCTGAGGGTGCGACGCTGGCCCAAACGACCGAGATGTATATCAATGCCTTGGAACACCCCAAGGTGTTCATGCTGGGCCACGCGGGTCGCTCGGGCGTGCCGTTCGATATCGACGAGGTGCTGTTGGCGGCTAAGGCCAAGCACAAGATTATCGAGATCAACAACCATAGTCTTGAACACGGTGTCGACACTGAGCATTGGGCTGTATGCCGCAAGATCGCCGAGCGTTGCGCTGAGCTGGGCGTGGGCATTGGCGTTTCGACCGATGCGCACATTGGCATGGCAATTGGTAAGCTCGATTACGCTCGCAAGATGCTCGACGAGATTCACTTCCCGTTGGATCTGATCGTGACGCGCGACCGCGAGACGCTGCTGCGCGAGATGGCGGCAGCCGGCGTGTGCGATCTGCGCAATGGGATGTAGCGGAGTTTATAAACCAAGCGAAGGGGGCGGTCCAGGCGGGTCGCCCCCTTTCTTGTCCCAAAAATCTACTGAGGTCGGTTAGCGGCGTTCGAGGACCGCTACGGTTTCAACGTGTGCCTCGTCATCTCGGAAATTATTCTCTCCCAGAGAATCAGGCGTCATCGGCGTATACCCCTCGGCTACGCCGGGAATCTCTTCCCAGAAGAAGCGCACCGGGCACTTGAATGTCACGTTGGCAACCACGCGCTCTTTGCGCGGGTTCTTGTCCGGCAGGATGTGCACCTCGCTCACGGCCTCATGAATGAGGTCGAAGCGCGTCTGCTCGTCCGCACCTTCCAATAGCTCGGGGATGCGGTCAAGCTCTTCCAGAAGCCTGCGCTCTCCGTCCATGCGCTTCTCGGCAGTGGTCATCTTAACTTGCGCTTCCTCCAGCGCGTCGCTTAATCCGGCGTCGCGGTCATATAAGTCGTCCAGACGCCTTTGCAGGTCGTTGAACTTGCGTTCGTAGCTCCTGTCAGCGGTGTCGAGCGAGTCAATCTGCGTTATAAGCATGCGCATACGCTTGTCGTTCGCGGCCTTCTCGCCCTCTATGCGCTCAATATCTTCCTTCAGCTGCTCGATGTCCGTCGCGTCGTCGATGCGACGGCGCAGGGCGTCCACGAACGCGTCTGAACGGGATGCAAGGCTCACGAGCTGTACGACCTCAGCGTCCACGCACTCTTGCGGGTACTGGCTTCTGAACGTGCAGCTGGCACCACGCGACTTTGCTGTATGCGGGCAATAATATGCCCACGTTGTCTTTCCCCGCGTGCCGTCCTTCTTGAGCTTCCCACGGTTGGGCTTGGACGACATCTTGCGACCGCAGACCGGGCAGACGAGAAGCCCGTTGAGCATGTTCACGTGACCGTCGTCGTGTGTCTTCATGTTCGGCTTGCGCGTACCGACAAGGGCCTGAGCCGCCGCCCATGTGGCGTCGTCGATTATCGCATCGTGCTGGCCGTCGTGCATCTCGTAGCCGTCGCTCTTGACCACGTGCGTCTCTCCGCGTGTGCCTTCTATCGTCTCGGTACGCCTGCGGCCATAGGCAATCTTTCCGATGTACACCGGGTTGGTAATCATGCGCTGTACCGTTCCGCTGGAGAACGTGTCCATGCATGCGTTACCGCGTGGCTTCTTCTTGATTCCATGGTTGTTCAACCATGTGGCTATCGCCATCGACCCTTTGTTCTCGTACGCGTACATCTCGAAGATGCGACGCACGACCTTCGCCTCGTCCTCATCGACCTCAAGCTCTTTGAACTTGTTGCCCTTATCGACAAGGCGATACCCGAAGGGCGCTTGCCCTCCGTTCCAGTAGCCTTTGCGAGCCTTCTCCTCGCGTCCGCTCATGGTCTGGGTGCGGATGTTGTCGCGCTCCATCTCGGCGAACACGGCGGCGATGGACAGCATCGCCTTGCCCATGGACGTACCAGAGTCGATGCCGTCCTTCACGCAGCACAGTTCCACGCCGTAGTCTTGGAGCGTCTGAAGGGAGTTATAAGTGTCGGCAGCGTTGCGCCCGAAGCGTGACAGCTTGAACACGAGGACGTAGGCCGGACGCTTGCCTGGCTGCGCCTTGATGATGTCATCCATCATCTGACGGAACTGCGGCCTGCCCTGCACGTTCTTTCCTGAAAAGCCGGCGTCAACGTACTCTCCGAGCACGCGCATGTCGTGATTTTCGGCGTATCTTGTCAGCTCGAAGCGCTGAGCGTCTATCGACTCGCCCTTCTCGACTTGCAGCTTGGTCGAGACGCGGATGTACAGGACGCAGGAGAGTGGATGGGCGGCATCTAACGCCTTGGGGCTTTTTCGTGCCACCTACTTAGCGCCCCTTGCTTGCGCGTCTCTTTCGTCGCGCTCGATAGCGTCCTTCGTGAAGTCGCGCTCGACAATTTCAAATCCAGCTGCGACTGCTGCTTCCACGAGGGCATCAAGTCGCTCCTCAGTTCCCTCAGACCCTTCTTCGTCAAAAATCAAATTGAGCGTCTCGTCGTCTTCAACATTGTCACTATCCGGGTCGAAATCATCCAGCACTTCGCACGCTTCCTCCGGCGTAGGGTATGGAATCAAACCAATCTCATCGTATTCCTCGGTCAGTTCCTTGAGTCTTTTCTCTTCGCCGTGAAGAACCGGAAAAATGTCGTCCTCTTCCATAACGATGGCAGCCGTCGAAATAGGGTTACCGCCGGCGTAATCGTCGTAGTTGATGATGGGTTTGTACGCGATACGCTTCTTTGATTCTGTCATTGTTGTTTCCTCCTTATCATGGTTATTTACTGAACACATCAAACGCTACCTCTACGTCTCTGGCAAAGCCTTGATAAGCGATTTCAGCTCATCGTTTTGACGGTCGAGCGTGTCGATGCACTCTTGCAAGTATTTATTCTCCTGTTCGAGGTCGTACACCTTGCGAATAAGGAAAATCAGAAACGGAGCCGGCTTGCGGTCTCCAATCTCCCAATGTTGCAGCGAGCGTATAGGGATTCCAAAATGCTCGCAGAACTCGGAGCGCTTCATACCGTACAGCTCGCGCATGTGTTTAAGCTCCTCGGCTGGAGTCATGCTGTCTGTGTTCTCATCCATTGAAATCACCCCATTTATGTATATATTATGCGCCCAAACGTGTATTTTATCAATAGCCTGTGGGTGTATATAGGCAATAATAGCGACCTATGGGCGCACGAAAAAAGCCCGGCACCTATTCGTACCGGGCTTTCACAAGTCGAGGCCGTAAACCAATTCAATCACCCACGTGCTTGTCCAGTGAAACCTTGAGAGCTTCGAGAGTATCAATAATCACATAGAGCTGTTCCGTCGTGCATGAATCAAGCAGATTCTGTATGTGTTCCGACGCAACCGTCTTGGAAAATCGTGGGATGTCGTAAAGCAGAGCATCCGTCTGCACCGAAAGAGCCTCCGCAATGTTTACGAGAACCGGAAGGCTCAGCTTGGTGTTCCCGGTCTCGATGTGGCTCATATGCGTTGCAGAGATGCCAGCCTTCTCGGCAAGAGCCTCCTGCGACAGACCGCATGCCTTGCGATAGCGGCGTATGCGCTGTCCTATTTCGTAGTATTTCATCCCTTCACCGCCCATACAATTCATCTACTTTTGAATCGTATGGAGAATGTGTGGATAATATAATAATCTGTATAGGCTATTTTCAGCCCATACACTTCATATTCTTCTGGCCCCGACATATCATTAGACCCGCATCCACTTCGATGCGGCGGGTGAGGCTAAAAATCTTAATCATTTGGAGGTACATAGTATGAAGAAGAGAAGACTTACCGCAGCTGCGGTAGCCACTGCATGCCTGCTCACACTCACACTCGCAGGCTGTGGGGGTGCAAACGATGTGAAGAGTGCGAGTGAGCCGCTTGCTGTATCTCAGGCTTTCGGGCAGAAAAGCGTATGGGTGCAGTACAACAAGAATGACGCAATAGAGAAAGACGGAGAAATTGACCGCATTCTTGTCTTTGACGGAAAGGGCAACGTCACCGCATACCAATGCGACGGAGCGACATTCGCAGACTTGAACGGTAAGTCTGACGATGAAATCGTTGAGATGGCAAAGGAGCAAGACAAGAAGGTGTTCGACACAGAACGTAAGGACGCCCTCGACAGTACAGCTCCGGCTATTGAGCACATTCAAAGCGCGTACGATGCTCTGAAAGATGAGTACGACAGCGGCACGTACACGTCCTGGCTTGGCGGAAGCGCACTGTCAGACCTAACCGACGCTGATTTAGAACAGACGAAGTCTATTTACAACCAAACGCTCTCCGAATTGGAAGCTCTACTGAACGCGGCGAAAGACGGTCAGGCCGCAACTAAGTCGGCTACGTATCAGGAACCGAAGGCTCAGCCGTACACGCTTCGCATTGAGACAGACGGCACCGGAAACAACACGCAGAGCGAGACGATATCCTTCGACGCCCCTTCGTATTCCTTCTACAAAGCGCAGTTAGGCCACATGGGGGAGTCAGACTACGAAGAGCAAACCCCTGCCGATGTACTCAATTGGGGTATAAACGTAAGCTATACCGAAGCCGGAAAGGCAATTCGCAACGAGCGCATCGAGCTTTTTTCTCCTGTCAATAAGCAGACCGTCTACGACACGACATTCGCCGGCTTCAGCGGGCTTGCCACAATAGTCAACGAAAACCACGCCGGTTTCGTGTTAGACACCCCTGACACAAAAGGGATAGAGGTGGACTAAATGGAAAAGGCAATCGAATGGGTTAAAAACCACAAGCCGCATACAGCGGCCATCGCAATCGTAGTCGTTGCCGTCATAGCCGTGTCGATTGCCGCAGCATCAGGCGCTTTCACGCAGCAAGACAAGGCCACTACCGACGAACAAAAGACCGTCGATGTGACCCTCAACGTCACGGCCGACCACGGCTGGGACGAGAACTCCACGCCCGCCATCGCCCATATCGAGGGCAACGACGTGGACTTCTACCACGCGGTGACCCCTGATGCCGATGGCAACAAGGGCACTTCCACGGTCGAACTCGCCGAGGGCGACTACACCGTGAGCTTCGTCAGCCCCGTCAACTCCGACGGTTCCGCCTTCGACATCTACGACACGGGCGCTCCCGTCGACATCACCGTCGATGCCGACGCGAAGACCGCACCTGCCGTCAACTGCCCTATGGCGCAGATTCCCGCCGACAAGGTCACCGACGACATGCTCGCCGACATCGTCAACAAAACCAAGGACGCCATCAAGAAGGGTGACGAGACCTTGAAGGGTGACGCTGGCACGGGCATCCTCGACAAGCTCGACGGCAACGTCGCCAAGAACCCGAACGCGAGCGACAAGACCAAGCAGGAGGCGACTGACGCCGACAAGGACGTCGATGTCAACGACAAGCCTGCGCAGACGACCCCGTCTGCCAAGAACGACGGCAATAAGGCTGACAGCAACGCTGGTTCCCAGTCTTCCAGCAACGGTTCTTCGAACTCTGGCAATTCTGGTTCTGCTTCCAGCAAGCCTTCTCAGTCCAGCCAGCCTTCCAAGCCTGCCCATACGCACACTTGGGTGAACCACACGGCTACCCGCAACGTCTGGGTGAGCAACTGGGTCGACGTGCCCGACTACGGCACTCAGCAGGTTGTCGTAGGTAACACCTTCATCTTCTCCGACGGCTATTCCACTACCGATATCAACGCCGCCAAGGCTCACGGTAGGGAACTGGCTTTGGCTGGCAAGGACTGCGGTTATCAGACAAAGCCCGTCTACGAGACCCAGCAGGTTCAGACTGGTTCCCACAAGGAGGACCACGGTTCCTACACGACCGAAACCTACGTGGACTACGTGTATTGCAGTTCGTGTGGTGCTCGCCAGTAACGGGTGGCGTGTCCGCGTAAGCGGACACCGACGCCCGCAACCGATGGGTTCCCGTCTCACGCAAGTGAGATGTGGCGCTCGTCAGTAACGGATGGCATGACCATCAGTAACGACGGCATCATCACGACACGTGCTGTGTTCGGGCATAGCCCTCACAGACCCGCGCGCTCCCTTCAGGTCGCGTGCAGGTGTCCGTTTTCCGAACAAGGGGAGCATCCGTATAACGGGTGCTCCCCTTTATTTTTACGCGATTCTGATAACAACACAGCCCCTTCGGGGAAATAACAGGTCGCGGCGTTGCCGCAAACCATCAAGGGAATCATAAACGAGGCTTGCTATCGTAAATACGGCTTAACGAACGCAAGCCGACGATTCAAAACCCCTGAGAGGCGATTTAAGACCCCGAAACAGACGCGTTGGCATTCTCGTACCGACAACTAAATCAAATCGCTTCTAGGTATAAACCAAAGCCTATATCCCATATAACCGACTCACGTCGGCGAGAGCCGAAAACGCAACAAACCATATAACGAAAGGAGGAACACACCTCATGCGCGACTTCACATCCGACCTGCATCTGGCACACCCGTTCGTCGCCGCGACGCGCGGTTTCTGGAAGCCTGGAATGCGTCCCGACCGCGACATCATCGAGACACCAGACGGCATCAACCAACTGCGACGCGAGCTATCGGAGTACCGATTCAACGAGATGGTCGACACGGAGGCCCATGACAGGCTCATCATCCGACGCATCAACGCGGTATGCGGGAAAAACGACGACCTCTACATCGCGGGCGACCTGTCCGCCGGCGGCCACAAGAGCCTCCGCCGCGCCCTGTACCTGCTCGACGACCTAACCGTACCTCATTCACGCATCCACCTGATACTGGGAAACCACGACGGCTTCCACGTCCGAAACACCAACGCGTACGACTTCGCGTCCGTCTGCATCGGCTCCATATCGGACAACCTGTTCCTGACGCTTGCAAACGGCATGCCCGCCATCATCTCGCACACGCCGCGCAAGGCATACATCGAGCAGGGAGTCGAGCTGAAGGACGCCGCATCGAACTCGCTGGACAAGGCGTTATTGAAATACGCCCCCGACGTGCCGGACGGCATCGTCCACCTCTACGGGCATACCCACGGGAAATCGCCCTCCGTCAAGTCGCGTGCAGGTGTCCGTTTCCCGAACAAGGGGAGCATCCGTACAACGGATGCTCCCCTTGTTTTTTGCCCAGATGCTCCGGAATACCGCGAAACAGAATCAGCAACAGCGCACCGACCTTTGAAGGGCTTTTCGAGGTCTTTCGGCGGGCTGTTCTGAGACCTTTTCGCGCCCCTGCCCGGACAAAGCCCCTGTGAAGGTCTTTCGCTGGGCTGTGCTGAGCCCATTTCGCGCCCCTGCCCGGACAAAGCCCCTGCGAAGGTCTTTCGGAGGTCTTTCGCTGGGCTTTGGATGGGCATGCGTGAAAGACGCCTGCGGCGTCGGGTGCCTCTGAAACGAAGATAAGGAGGTACACGATGGACAAGGAGCGTCTTGAACCCAACAGCCCCCAGGAGGAGGCCATGTGGAGGGCGCAGGTGCTCAGGCGCACCGCCCGCATCTGCTCGGCGAAGGCCAAGGAGCTTGAGCGCATGGCGAAGGTGGACGGCAACGCCCCCATGCGCGACAGCGGCACCCTGAAGGACGTGCTCAAGCGCATCGACAACGTGATGGAGTGGCGGTTCGTGAACGCGCTGGGCGAGGTCGTGCTCGACGGGGACATCCTCGCGGAGAGCATCGACTGCGAGACCCTGCGCACCATGCGCTACTGCGTGGCGGAATACCTCAAGAGAATCGAGGAGCGGGAAGAGGAGGAGGGCGATGAGTGACTACGGCATCAAGACCTACGCCGACCTCGCCGAGACGTGCGGCGGAATGGTGCTCGCGAACGAGATTGCCAACCGCCCGCTCGAACCTGTGAGCGGGGACTGGGCACCGTGGGAGGAGATTTTCCAGTGGTACATCGTGCAGGACCCGTCGTTTATCATGGAGCACACCGACGAGCCGGTGTTCCACGACGAGGAGTTTGACCTGTACGTGTGGGGAATCACGCACTTCGGGACCAGCTGGGACTACGTGCCAGCACCTGAAATCCATTGAGAAAGGGAGCAGCCTGACGCTGCTCCCTTATCTTTTCGGCTACTCGCCGAACTGCTTGCCCTTGTCCGTCGACCTCGGCGCGCTTGGGCTGGCACTTCGCGCCCTGGCATAGCGCGCCCGCATGGTCTTGGCATGTGCCTTGGTCTCACGCTCGTCCTCGTCGGACAGCGCCTTCTCCGCCGCCTTGAGGCGCTTCTCGGCGTCCCACATGTTCTTGCGGGACTCGTAGACGCGCCTCTCCGCCTCCTCGCGCTGCCTGCGGGCCTCCTCATCAAGCACCTGCTTAATCATCATGCGCAGCATCATGGCGGTCATGTCGGCCATCATGCGGGACACGGGGTCCTTGGCGTTGCACCCCGCCTTGGCGAACACGTGCATGCCGGCCAGAAGCCCCGGGCACGGGCTTTGCAGGGTGTCGCGCGCCTCCTTGGAGGCATGGAACTCGCGCCTTGCGGCGTCCACGTCCTCGCGCAGCTTCGCCAGCTGCTCGTCCGGGTGGTTGCGCGCCTCCACGAGCCGTTCGTAGCGCTCGTCCATGAAGGACTTGCCTGCCTCGCGTGAGCGGTGGATGTGCGCCTTCTGGAGGTCGGACGCCATCTCCGACACGTACGCCCGGTCGAGGTCGTACACGTCGATAGCGGAATCCGCAGGGGGCTGTTCCTCCGGCGCTACCGTCTCGGGCACGTCGGGAAGGACTTCCGGTGCCGGGGCGTCCTGCTCCTGTGCCGCAAGCTCGCGCTGCTTCGCCTCGAAGTACGCCTCGATGCCCTCGCGGGTCAGGTCGTCGGCGAGGTTGGAGGCACGTCGCTTGCGGGTGCGGCGCTTCGGTCCCCACTCGTCCACGGCCTTGTAGGACCATCCCGTCGTGACCTCGCCGGTCTTCCTGTCGGTCTTCGTGGTCTCCTTCAGCGTCACGCCGCTCAGCCCAAGTTTGCGCCTGAACTCGTCCAGCGTGCTGGAGCGGTCGCGGGCACCCGCCACCCTGTCGCCGAGCCTTCTGTCGAAGGAATCCGGCTGGAACGTCTCGCGCTTCTGCTCCCAGAGGGACATCTCCTTGTCCGCCCCGAGCACCGAGAAACCATTCTCACGGCTCAGCTCATCATTGACCGCCTTCACACGCGGAGCGTAGAGGCTCGTGTCCCCCTTGTTGATGACCTGACCGGTACGGGCGTCGTGGTTCGCAATGGTCGCGTGCGCATGCACGCAGCCTCCCTCGCCGTCCACGTGCATGGTGACCCAGTACATGGAGTCGGGGGCAAGCTCGTGGCACAGCGTGTACGCGTACTCCATGCCGCGCTGGATGTCGTCGACCTTGCTTGGGTCAAGCTCGTCGGTCGCCCATGAGATGCGCAGCTCGTAGCCCTCGTTGACCGCGTTCGGGTGGCGATGCCTCTGCCCCTCGCAGTAGACAATGAAGTCCTCTCTTGAGGCGGCGTCACCCATCTGCGAGGCGATGCGGTCCGTGCCGTTTTCCAGATGAGCGCGTCTGCGCTTTCCCTCGCCGAACTCGGTGTACGACATACGCCCGCGCACGTTCGGAAGCGACTGCACATGCGTCGTTGACATCAGACATCACCTCCCGTCTCCACGTACGCCTGCAAATCCGCACGCAGTCCATCGACTTGCGCCCGGAGCTTGTCCACCGAATCGCGGAACTCGCGGAACGCTTCCGCCTCGTCCTTCGTCCTCATTTCCTCACGCGCCGCGTCGAGCACTCCCATGCCGCTCAAGCGCCGGTTGCGCGCGCGGGCAATCTGATTCATGTTGACGCCGATGCGGTTCAGCTCGACACGGACACGGTCCAGGGCCGGGACGTCCAGAACCACCTCGCGGCTGGGCGGCGCGTACCGACTCGCGTACAGCTCACCGCGAAGAAAATTGGAACGCGAGCACGTCCCGCGCTGCTCGTCCAGCAGGGAAAGCTCCGCGTCGTTCATACGCACCTGAACCACCTTGTCACGGCGGTCTTTCACGTACTTCTGGCGCGTCGCCTTCCCGCTTCTTTTTTCATACGTTTCCGCCATGCGGAACACCTCCTTTGCTGCTATCCGAAACGCCCGCCTGCGGCGGACAATCCGAAATGCCGTTTTCGGCTAATCTCACAACGTCTCTGCGCAAAGGGGAAAAGAGCAAGCATTGACTTCGTACGTACAAATTGCGATTCTCGCAATTTGCCCTACTCCGTCAGCTTGCGAGGGGGCGGCTGCGCCGCCCCCTTCGAACCCCCGCCTTTTGTCCACCGAGCCTCGCCCGTCCATGTCGGACACGGGAACGACTTCCCCTGTCCGACATGGAACCCGAATCCCTCGATGGAACCCGGCACGGCTACCCTCGGTAGGCCGCGCCGGAAAAACCGCCGTGCGCTTCCGACGACTCTCCAGCTTCTGCGGTAGGAACATGACCGGAATCCGCAGCGCCAGCGGCGCGCGCAACCGGCGTTCCGTGTCCGGTGCCCGGCTTCAGCCCCTTGACGAAGTCAAGGACCTCTTCCGCCGAACCCATGTCCTTCACTTCAGGGAAAACCGTCACGAGCGCGTCGGCGTAAGCCTTCGTCCTCGCGGCCTGCGCCTCGCGGCGCAGCTTCTTCGCCTGAGCCTCTAACGCACGTGCCTTCTCGGCCACATCATCAAACCTCTTCGTTGCCATAATCTATTCCTCCTTAATTGCTGTCTTCTGTATCCGTCGCAAGACCAAGCTGCTCCCTCACCGCCGCGTAACCGGCACCGAGGTCTGCGGGAGTCGTGCCATGGGCGGTGCAGTAATCGAGGACGACCGTGCGGAAAATCCCGCGGCGTCTGCCCAAGAAGGGGACCCATCCGCTCGCGCCGCCAAAACCAGCGGCTTGCTTGCAGTAAGCCCTCAAGCCGGGGCACCACTTCTCGCAGCTCGTCTTAAGGACGGACCCGCTCGCGTCCTTGCTCTGCGTCCATTCGCCGTCGGAGCACGCAAGCTCGACGATTCGGGCCGTGAACGCCTTGCGGCTCATCTGCATCCGCATGCCCTTGTGCTCCGCGTCCAGCCATTCGTCGTAGCGCATGGACAGGTAATCATTCGGCACGAAGTCGGCCGTAATCGAATCCTTGACGTCCTCCCAGAACTCAGCCACCGTGTCATTGCCGAGAACCCACTCGTGCTTCAGCTGCGCGGCCTCCTCAGGCTCGGGCAGCTCGTAATACCGGTTCCACTTCACCAGCGCCTGATAGGCAAGGTATTCGCAGAACTCGGGGGACACGACCCACTCGGAACGGATGGTCTTGTCGTCGGCCTTGCCGACGAACTGCCCCGTGAACGGGACGTAGATGTTGCGGGCCAGCCAAGCGTCCCCCTTGTCGCGGGTCTTCGGGATGTCGTTGGCGGCGCAGACAATCAGCGCGTGGGGCGTGTAGTCGAACATGCCCTTGTTCTTGCGCTCCACGCCTATCGCGTCATGCGAGATGATTGACTTCAGGCGCGAGTTGTCCTTCAGGTACGCACCCGAATCGGAGTCCTCGCACGTGATGAGGGAGACCCCCACGATGTTCGACACGCCGAACCGCCCGCCATCCGTGCCGCCGGCAAGCAGCGCGAGGCTTGAGGTCATGCACCCGTCGTAGCCGACGAGCGACTTGAGGCAGTCGAGGAAGGTGCTCTTCCCGTTGTGACCAGTCTGGTTGTGGAAGGTCACCATGACGCGCCAGTTGTGGTAACTGCGCAGGGACGCCCCCGCCACCTTGACGAGCAGGTCGCGCCCGCCGTCATAGGGGACGTAGGAGTCCAGCAGCTGCCAGAAGTCAATCTTCGAGCCATCCGGCATCGTGTGCTCGGGGACGGGCGGCTCCTTGTCGGGGAGGCGCGTGGCGCTCTTCCTGAGCGCAACGACCTCGGGGGAGAACTCGCGCAGGACGCGCTCCTCGTAATCCCAGATTCCGTTGGCCATGAAGACCAGGGACGGGTTATCGCACTCGCACACGCGGTTCTCCCGACGCGACGCCATGTCGTGCAGCTTCTGGGCGAAGTTCTTCTTCCAGTTGCCGTTCACGGCACCCACGACCTCCTGACACCACAGGTCAATCTGCCCGTCGCCAATCTCGCGGTAAATTCCCTCGTCGGGGTCGTACATAGCGAGCACGCCCTCCGAGGTCGGCTTGTCCACGGTCTCCTTGACGCAGACCATGCGAATGACCTCATGTGCGAACACCAGCTCGGCGGCCTGCACGGGGTCGATGCTCTTGAGCCTCGGCCAGCGAAAGCCCCTGCCGTAAATCTTGCCCGCCTCCGGATTGGATGGCGGCTCGGACAGGTTGACCCACGCCACAAGGGCGTTTGTAACCTTGACCACGACGTCCGAAAGAACGGACAGGCCATCACCCGCGCAGTCGCGCAGCACACAGCTCACCACATCGCTGAGCGCCTTGTGATAGTTCTCCCCGCCGTACAGGTAGTCAGGGTTGTACGCCTCGCCCTGATTCCCCTCGTCATATGCGCGCCCCCTCTTCATCTCATCTTTTGCCTGCGGGTCAGATACTTGAAAAATGGGCGGTAATGAGCTAAAATATTTATAGTTAGACGGAGCGGTTCCCTTTGCTGTGGCGGCGGGGGAACTGCTCTTTTCTTTATCAGCCATAAACTCACCTCCTCTCAGTTCTTCGGCTCAACCAGCATGTAATGCTCGGAAATCCACGCCTCGATGTCCTCGCGCTTGTAAAACACCGAGCGGTTGAACTTGTAGAATCTCGGACCCATGTCCGTAGCCCGCCACTTGCGCAGCGTCGCCGGGCTGATGCCGAGCATGTCCGACACCTCGGCCGTGTTCAGGAAATTCTTTTGATGAACCTGTTTCTCTTCCATTCGCTACCTCCTGCATCCAATCTCGAACGCAAACAAAAAAAGCTCCTGCGGAAACCAAGACGGACGGAAGGCATAAAAGCCTCGTCTATCTCGGTTTCCACAGGAGCTTTGCTCGTCATTGTTTCACCTGTGACGCTCGGCGGCATCGCCTCGCGCTCGGCCCTTATTCCCGATAGCAACCCCGCATCTAAGACGGGACGGGTGCTGGACCTATAATTCTCGTACGTTAATCGTACAACAGAATCGACGAGAATGCAAGAGTAACATCCGCGTTTCCGCAGGCCAGATGCCCATCCCGAGCGTTTTCCGCTCATAAACGAATGGAAAGGCTCGAAAAAGCAACCCCCGCACCGCCCGGAAATCAACGACTGCGACAAGAGGTACACGTGAGGGCTGACCACATGTGTGACCACATCAAAATGGGCATCTGGTCAGCTCTTGAAAAGAAATCCCCTCTTTTATCAAGGGATTTTTTACGTTCTGACCACATGCCCAGATGACCAGATAAAATCCGACAAACTTTATTTATTTACGCGTATTACGTAGTCCTTTTCAATTTTTAAAAATAAGTCCTAAATTATGTGGTCATCTGGTCAGGAATTGCAAAAAGCCTGATGGCGCCTAGGGATTCAGCTGACCAGATGGTGACCACGACATTTTTTCTTGTGGTCATGTGGTCAGCATGTGGTCAGGCAAAACGCTCATAAACGAGGGAACGGGTGATTCTTCTGTCCTAAGCAGGTGCGCATTTCGGACGCTTCGCGTCCTCAATGCAGGCTAGTTACGCCTCGGGCTGCGCCCTCGGCTCGCCTCATCGCATATTGGGTACGCAGAAAAGCATGGAAACCATCCAATACGGTTTCGCATGCCTCATGCGTACTTTCTCGAAGGCAACGGAGGCGCGAAGCGCCGTAGTTGCCGACCAGACAAGGGGCGCACGAACGACGGCACGCACAAATAGGCATAACCTCCCAAGCCCATGCCGCACCCCTTCTGTACGTCCATCCACATCCAACCGCCGCCCGCAGGGCGGCCACCCTCGCATCGAGCGAACGCGAGATGCACATGAGCGCTCGAATATCCCTCAGGCCGCTTCAGAGGCGTTTTAAGGCACGAAAAAAGCCCGAGGGGTCACACGAGTACCCCAACGGGCTTAAAACGCCTTAGAACGCAAAATACGGCGTCCTATTTCTCCGTCTCGTCTTCTCCTATGAGTCCGAAGTGACGGAACGCATCCAGAATCGCCTCACGCTTCTCGGGTGGGCACTTCGGTTGCTTCTTGTCGCCTGACCTGTCGGCCTGCGTTTCCAGTCCGCACTCGGCCTTCATCTGCGCGACGTACAGGGAGCTGACCTTCATGCCGTGCGTTTTCTGGACGTAATCGCGGATGTTCGCATACGTCGGCTGGTCCTTCTCCTCGGACAGCCCCATGTCCTTCGGACTGATGGAAACCGGTATGAAAGACTTCGATGCAGATTTCCGAGATAGAACTGCAACCGTCTCGGTGTGGTCGGTGTGAGGGAACATGTCGACGGGCGTGATCTTGAGCAGGCAATAGCCTCCGTCGAGGAGCTGATGCAGGTCGCGCTCTTGAGTTACGGGGTTGCAGCTGATATAGGTGATGCGGCGCGGCTTAAGCGCGCAGGCAGCTTCGAGGAACTCGGGCGTGGAGCCGGCGCGCGGCGGATCGATGGAAAGGACATCGACCCGCTCGTTGTTATCGGCGGCATCCAGGATGTAATCGGTGGCGTCGTCGACCATAAACCAAGCGCTGCGGGTGAGGCCGTTGAGCTCGGCATTGCGGCGTGCGTCGGCAATGCCCGCCGGGTTGCGCTCCACGCCGAGCAGCATAATGCCGATACCCTTGTTCTGGGCATCTTTAGCTGCGCAAAGACCGATGGTACCGCTGCCACAGTAGGCATCCATGAGCACATCGCCCTGGTGCAAATCCATGCCGTCGATAGCGAGCTGATAGAGCAGCTCGGTCTGTTGCGGGTTGGTCTGATAAAACGCGGTGGGGGAGATGTCGAATTCGCAGCCGAGCAGCTGGTCGCGCATGCATTCGGCGCCATAGACGATACGAGTCTCCTCACCCAAGATGGCGTTACCGGGACGTCCATTGATATTTTGGGCAACGGTGACGATATGCGGATCGAGCGCCGCGACGGCCTCAAAGAACTCCTGTGCATGCGGTAAGTCACGCTGGGCGGTCACGAGCGTAACCATGACCTGGTCGGTACGCCAACCGCAGCGGATGACGGCATAGCGGAGCAAACCAAGATGCTTGTCCTCGTTAAAGGCGGGAATATGCAACCGCTCAGCTTCGCGTGCGATGCCGTTGAGAATCTGACGAGCGCCCGACGCCTCGACGGGGCATTCGGGTACGGCAACGATCTTGTGCGTGCCGCGCTCAAAGAAACCGCAACGGACAGCGCCCTCCTTACCGGGAGCAAAGGGAGTGGCAGCCTTATGACGAAAGCCACGCGGCGCAGGATATTTACCCGGGTCGCCAAGGGTGACGCCCATACCGCGAATAGGATCGACAGCAATGCTCTCGCGCTCACAAAGCTCGGCAAACAGCTCCTCCATAGCAGCCTGCTTAGCCGCCAACTGCTTCTTATAAGGACGATTGAGCGCCGTGCACCCACCGCAAGATTTCATGATCGAACAGGGAGACTTGGGGTCCACGGCCTTACGCGCAGACGAAACCCGATCTTTATGCGAGCGCTTGGAGCGAGTCTGAGATGCCTTATCCTCGTTCCGACGAGAGCCGGGACGCTTGGCCTTAGCCTTGCCCTTGGCCGACTTACCCTTCGCGTCCTGAGACGACTTGGATTTCTTAGAAGATTTTTTCTCCTCTGACCCCTCAGCCGCCTCGATCAAAGCACGACGAGCCTTACGCTCCGCACGAGATTCTGCCATGAATTAACCCCACTATTAAATAAAAGAAAAGTCCGAAGCAATTGTACCGTGCATTCAACGTGCCCGTTTGGAGAGGAGGCTATTTAAGGTTCCGAGCACGTTGTCTCCCGGCTGAGTGGCGCCCGGCGCGGAGTTTAATTTGTCGTGAGCAGGACTGTAGAGCAGCAAATTAAACTCCGCGCCGGGCGCCACTCAGCCGGGTGCTCCAACCTAGTGCTCCATGCGTGCTTTCCGTCTTGCGCAGGACTGTAGAGCAGGAAACTTAATTACGCGCCGCTCCCCGCCCACGCCGGGCAAACCCTCCCTTGTACTCTATCAAGGTAAAGTGTATGATTCTGAACGTTACATGACTCACTTTACCTAACTAAAGTGCCATCAAGGGGGAATACCATGAACACCGATATGTCTCGTCGTCAGTTTGTTGGTCTAGCCGGCTCGCTCGCCACGGTTCTAGGCCTTGGCCTGGTTGGTTGTGGCGGCGGTGCCGATAAGGGCTCTGCTGCCGGTTCTGCCGCAGCCAAGGATGTGAAGGGCGCTGCGGAGTCCAAGAAGCTCGTGGTGGGCTTTGATAAGTCCTATCCTCCGTACGGCTTTGTGGGCGACGACGGCGAGTACACTGGTTTTGACCTCGATCTGGCCAAGGCTGTCGCTGATAAGCAGGGCTGGGAGGTCAAATACGAGGCCATCGACTGGGACGCCAAGGATACGCTGCTTAACTCGGGCGCCATCAACTGCATCTGGAACGGCTTTACCATGGAGGGCCGTGAGGATGACTATACGTTCTCCGAGCCGTACATGCTCAACGAGCAGTTGCTGGTGGTAAAGAAGGATGCGGGCATCAAGAGCTGGGACGATCTTGCTGGCAAGACCGTGATCACTCAGACCGATTCCGCTGCGCAGGATGTGCTCGAGGGTGACCAGAAGGATCTGGCGGCGACGTTTGCCACGCTCGACACGATCGGCGAGTACAACACGGCCTTTATGCAGCTCGAGAGCGGCGCGGTCGATGCCGTGGCTTGCGACCTTTCGATTGCCCAGTATCAGCTTGCCGCCAAGCCCAATGCTTATACGCAGCTTGATGAGCCGCTGTCCAGCGAGCACTACGCCGTCGGCTTTAAGAAGGGCGACACCAAGTCGGCCGACGCCGTGACCGAGTCGCTCAAGGCACTCTACGAGGACGGCACGGTCAAGGACCTGTGCGACAAGTATGCGGATTACGGTCTTTCCTTCGACAACTGGGTTCTGAAATAGCGGCTTTCCCAGGCACCCGATTTTGCCGTTCAAACCGTCGCTTGCGTACATTTAGTACGCGGCGCTCCTCTTTCACGGCAAACTCGAGCACCTGGAAAACCCGCTTTAGCATTGGGTTTGCTGTTCTGTTGTCGCGAAAGAGAGCTTAGGTTGTCTATCCAAGTCATGATGCAGATGCTCGGCCAGGGATTCTTGGTCAGTTTGCAGTTGTTTGTGCTGACACTGCTGGGGTCGATTCCGCTGGGAATCCCCGTGGCGTTTATGCGCATGAGCAAAATCGCGCCGCTTCGCTGGATTGCGCGCATCTATATCTCGGTCATGCGTGGCACGCCGCTCATGCTGCAGATGTTTGCCATCTACTTTGCCCCGTACTACGTGTTTGGCATTTCGCTCACGCCCGATTCCAAGTGGACGGCGTGCGTCGTAGCGTTCATCATCAACTACGCCGGTTACTTTGCCGAGATCTATCGCTCGGGCCTGCAGTCCATTCCGCGCGGTCAATACGAGGCAGCCGAGGTACTGGGCTATTCGCGCATGCAGACGTTTCTGTATATCGTGATGCCGCAGGTTGCCAAGCGCATTTTGCCGGCGATGGGCAACGAGATCATCACGCTGGTCAAGGATACGTCGCTGGCGTTTGCCATCGGCGTGGGGGAGATGTTCTCGACGGCCAAGGCGCTGGTCGCCTCGCAAGTGAGCATGGTGCCGTTTGCGATTGCGGCGTTGATCTACTGGGTCTTTAACTTTGTGGTCGAGATGCTGCTGGGCGCCGCCGAGAAAAAATTGGATTACTACCATGATTAATTCGGTAATGAATATAGCGAACGCGCGCAAGGCGTTTGGCGGCAATGAGGTGCTCAGGGATATCTCGCTCGAGGTCAAGCGTGGCGAGGTCGTGGCGATTATCGGGCCTTCGGGTGGCGGCAAGTCCACGCTGCTGCGGTGTGCCACGCTACTCGAGACACTCGACGGTGGCTCGCTCTCGTTTGGTGACCTTGCCGTTGCGACGGATGCGGGTTCGGGCGCGGTCTATGCGAAGGGCGATGTGCCCAAACAGGCGCGCTCGCGATTCGGCCTGGTGTTCCAAAATTACAACCTGTTCCCGCACTATACCGTGATGAAAAACATCATCGACGCGCCGATTCGCGTGCTTAAGCGCCCGCGCGAGCAGGCGGAAGCTCGTGCGCATGAATTGATTGCTCAGATGGGGCTTGTGGGCAACGAGAACAAGGTGCCGTGTGAGCTTTCGGGCGGCCAGCAGCAGCGCGTGAGTATCGCCCGCGCCTTGGCGCTCGACCCGGAGATCCTGTTCTTTGACGAGCCGACCTCGGCGCTCGATCCCGAGCTAACGGCCGAGGTGCTGCGTGTCATTAAAGACCTTGCCGCGCAGAATATGACGATGGTGATCGTGACCCACGCGATGCAGTTTGCGCGCGATGTTGCCGATCGCGTGGTCTTTATGGACGGAGGCCGCATTGTCGAGGAGGGTCCGGCCGAGCAGGTTATCAATCACCCGCGTGAGCAACGTACCCGTGAGTTCTTGAGCCGTATCGAGGGGTAGGCTCAGGTATTTATTCAACTATTAATTGAGGCGAAGCCGCCGCAGGTCTTACGGTCTGTGGCGGCTTTTTGTTTGCATCGACGGGGTTCAATAATCGCCTCACACGCTTGTCTCTTCCTCTCGCCGCCTGTATTCATACGTGCGCCGAAAGGTATGCATGGACAGCCGCCCGTGAGGGTAGGGTGGTGGCATAGGACATTTGGAGGGTGAGTCGGCTCGGCTGCCGACCATGCTGCTCCCGGGATGGCACCGACCGCGAACTCTCCCCGTTGGCGTCGCGCATTGCGCGCGGCCCTGCAAGGAGGTCATCATGGGTGCTCCCAAGACCGGTAACGTAAGGAACGTGGTGCTCGTAGGCCAAGGCGGGGTGGGCAAGACTTCACTCGCCGAGGCCATGCTCCACCTTTCCGGCAAGACCGCCCGCCTGGGCGGCCACGACGGCACCAAGCCCACGCTCGACTATGACCCCGAAGAGGTCAAGCGTGCATTTTCCATCTCGACGACCATCGCGCCGATCGACTGGAAGGGCGCGCGCATCAATGTGCTCGATGCCCCGTGCTACCCCGATTTTATCGGCGACGCCTTTGCCGCGATGAGCGTCTGCGAGACGGCTCTGTTTGTGGTCGACGCCGAGGCCGGCCCGCAGCCTACGACGGTTAAGCTCTGGTATGCCGCCGAGGACCTGCGCCTGGCGCGTGCGGTGTTCGTAAACCGCCTGTCGCGCTCCGAGGCCAGCTTTGCGACCACGATGGATCTGCTGCAAGAGCGCTTTGGCACGCGCCTGGGCGCCGTGACCCTTCCCTGGGGCGAGGGCGAGGACTTTGACGGCATCATCGACCTGGTGCGCATGAAGGCGCGCCATTGCAACGGCACCGAAGCCGTTGAGTCGGAGATTCCCGAGGAGTATCGTGCCCAGGCCGAGGAAGCCCATGACCATCTGTGCGAGCTGGTGGCCGAGGCTGACGACGAACTGATGATGAAGTACTTGGAAGGCGAGGAGACGCTGACGCAGGAGGAGCTTGAAGGCCTGCTGTCGAAGGCGATTGCCGAGCGCATCTTTGTGCCGGTCTTTGCGGGCGATTGCATTAAGGAGCAGGGCGTCAACTCGCTGATGGACGACATTGCCACATACTTCCCGGCGCCGACGGACTACGGCGAGATGCCGCTCATCGACGGCGATTCGCTCAAGATTTCGAGCGACGATGATCGTCCGGTGGCGTTTGTGTTTAAGACGTTGGCCGATCCGCAGCAGGGTCGCATCAGCTTTATCAAGGTGCTGACGGGTACGCTTGAGCCGGGTCTTGAGCTGATCAACGCGCGTACCCGCAAGAGCGATCGTCTGGCCCACCTGTATGTGATGTGCGGCCGTGACATGACCGAGGTCGGTCACGCCTATGCCGGTGACATCATCGTGGCGCCCAAGCTGGCTGCCGAGACGGGTGACACACTCTCCATTACCGGTAAGGTCGAGGCGGCGGCGTTTAAGTTCCCCAACTCGCAGTACCGCATTGCCATCGAGGCCGAGAACCGTGGCGACGAAGAGAAGCTCTATACGTTTATCGAGAAGGCGTGCAAGGCTGATCCGACCATGAGCATCGATCGTGACGAGGAGACTGGCCAGACCATCATTTCGGCGGTGGGTGAGGCGCAGGTTTCGGTGCTGCTCAACCGTTTGGAGGATCGCACCAAAGTCGTGGCCAAGAGCGTGCCGATCCGCATTCCGTATCGCGAGACCATTCGCCGTACGGCAAGTGCCCAGGGCCGCCATAAGAAGCAGACCGGCGGCGCCGGTCAGTACGGCGACTGCTGGCTGCGCGTGGAGCCGCTCATTGGGCCCGACGGCACGAGCGACGGCTATGAGTTTGTGGACGAGGTCGTGGGCGGCCGCATTCCGCGATCGCTGATTCCCGCAGTGGACAAGGGCGTCCAGGAGACCATGAAGGACGGTATTATTGCCGGCTACCCGCTTACGGGCATTCGCGTGGCTGTGTACGATGGTTCGTATCACAGCGTCGACTCCAACGAGATGGCGTTTCGCGCGGCGGCTCGCATCGGCCTGCGCAAGGCATGCGCCGATGCCGATCCGGTGGTGCTGGAGCCCATCGAGGAAATCACGGTGACTATCCCCGAGAGCTACGCCGGCGCCGTGATGGGCGACATCTCGGCCTCGCGCGGTCGCGTGACGGGCATGGAGACCGATGAGCGCGGCGATACCGTGGTTATTGCCCAGGCGCCGCTGGCCGAGCTGACAGATTACTCGACGCGCCTGCGCTCCATCACGCGCGGCACGGGTGACTTTACCATGAAGCCCGCTGGCTACGAGCAGGTTCCCTATGACGTTCAGGCCAAGCTGGTCGAGCGCTATGAGGAGGGTCGCGCCAAGTAGCGTGTGGCGTTGCCTGCAATGTGGACGCTGACGAAAAGGCCGCCCTGGGTAATCCAGGGCGGCCTTTTTTGATCCCATGGGGACGGAGGAAAACGAATCATTTTTGGGTTACGGGCGGTGCGGTCGGCACTAGTCTCCGGATGCCTGGTTGCGGCCGGTGGCGTAGTCGATCTGCACGTGCGGCTGCAGGTTGTAGCAGTACACGTGGAAGCAGAGGGTCTTGCCGTGGTCCTCGACCGATTGCGCCTCAAGGCGCACGCCGCGGCAGACAAGTTCCTCTTCGTTATACATGGGTGCGACGCGATAGAGCACGTGGTTGCCCGTCTCGCGGATGTAGCCGAGAATCTGCTCCTCAAACGGCAGCATGCCTGTCTCGTTGAGATAACGCGTGCCGGTGAGGAGATTCTTGCGGTTGGCGTTTTCGCCGCAGAGCGACCAGGCGATAAGGTGGCAGCGGTTGTAGAGGCTCTGGCCCGGAATAAAGTCGTAGCGCTGCTGGTGCCAACCGGCAGGATGGATGCGCGAGATATCGCCGCGCTCGCCTTGACCGAGTGATTCGGGGCCCACGCAGGCGAGCGCTTTGCGGGTGCGGCCCAGGCTGTCGAGCTTGGAGAACTTCTTAAAGCAACCCTCTTCTGTAGCGCGCTCGTATTCATCGAGTGTGAATGACGGCGTGCCGAGCGGGTGCGTGCTGTCGGCACGAAGGGCAACGTAGGGGTTGCCGGCGTAGTCGGGAATGCTGCTGAGATATACGCCGCGGGCGCGGTCGAGATCGGGGTTTTCCACCTCGTCGATGGGGGTGGCGGCACTGCCCGCGGAGGCGTCGTCGCCGGTGTCGGTTGCGGCGGAATCGGAGCCATCGCCAGCGTCCTGGCTGTTTTGAGAGTCCGAGGAGATCGCTGTCCCCGATTCGAGTCGGGCAACCAGGTCCGCCTCGTCGTCGGTGCGGCTGGGACTTTCGTTTTGTTTTTCGGCCAGAGCTGCCGCCTGTTCATCACTTTGCGGCGACAACAACTTGGGCGCTCCGTCGAGCGACCCTGTGAACAGCGCAAACCCCAGCACCACGGCGGCGCCGATGGAAAGTACTTGCTTGTAGGCGGACTTGCGCGACATTGCGGCTCCTGGATGGACGGTTGGGAATCTACCAGTCTAGCAGGAGCCGGCAAGGGCCGTTCTGTCGAACAAATACTTAAGATTTGAGACAAACGCTACTGATTCATTTGTCTCATATGGAGCTGCGGCAGTTGTTGATGTGGGGCTATTCGGCGTTTCCCCAGATAAAACCTACCAAAATAAACCTGTTCCTTTTTGGCAGGTTAATCGGGGACTATTTCACCGCAACTTAGGGCACGGTTAGGAAGTGTGCACCTTAAAGAGTGGAGCCCATGATTAGAGAGGTCGCGCTCGTCTCTCTAAAGAGAAAGCCAGTTAAAGAGATAACATTGGGCAATCTACCAGAGAATTCGATACATCTCTCTAAATGTCTCTCTAAAATAAGGTGCAATTCTCTCTAAAGTTAGAGAGATATACTACACTTTAGAGAGATAACTCTATTGTTTTAGAGAGGCGGAATGCCAATGCTGCTGGATGAACCTCTTGGCCTTATCGTTGAGCGCCTTCGCAGGCGGGGGACTGATGACGCATCGGTAGAAGTTAAAGCCTGCACGAATAAATTGAGCGCAGACGTATGGGAGACAGTGAGCGCTTTTGCGAACACTGCGGGTGGGCTCATTATTTTGGGCCTGAATGAAGCCGAAGGATTTGTTCCTTCGGCTAACTTTGCTATCGATAGGGTGCGCGATCAGTTTGTTTCGGGTATCGGAGACGGAGGCTCAGCGGCAGTGGTGACCCATGCGCCGCGGTACGAGCTTGATCGAGGCGAGGTCGACGGGCTCCAGGTGCTTCTGGTGCGCATCTTTGAACTTGAGCTTAAAGCGAAGCCTTGCTATATCGGCGCGCGCGGCGTGCAGAACGGTAGCTACAAGCGCGTGGATGATAAAGATATCAAGATGTCACCCGCTGAGCTATATGAGCTGCAGAGTGCGTTGCTTCCGAGCGATGCAGACGGCACGGTGGTTTCGGAGGCAACGGTCGAGGATTTGGATCCAGATGTCGTGCGGTCTATTATCGCAAATCGCCGGCTGCAGACCCCGCGCGTTTTGCGCGGGGCCGATACGCTGGAAAAGCAGCTGGTCAGACTCAATATCACTACAAAGGATGGCGCCGTGAAGCTCGCGGGGCTTCTGTCGGCGGGAATTTACCCCCAGCAGTTCTATCCCAAACTGATGATCGATGTCGCCGTTCATTCCGATGTGGAAAAATCTGCACCCGGGCAACCCCGGTTTATTGACCGCCAGTTGTGCGATGGCCCGATTCCGGCTTGCATCGAAGATGCCCTTGCCGCGATTGGACGAAACTTGCGCAAAGCGGCGATAGTGCAAGGTGCTGGCAGAAGGGAGGATTGGGAAGTTCCCCAGGAGGTTTTGCGCGAGGCCTTGGCAAATGCCTGCATCCATCGAGAATATTCGCCCATGTTTGTGGGGCAGGCCGTGAGTGTCGATATCTATCCAGACAGAATAGAGATCAAAAACCCTGGCGGGCTTTGGGGCGGAAAGACGGTGGACAATCTTGCAGACGGGGAATCGCGCTGTCGAAACCCAAAGCTCATGAGCCTAATGGGGGCGACGCCGTTAGAGCATGCCGAGGGGGCCGTTGCGGAAAGCCAGGGATCTGGTATCCCGGCTATGATTCGCGAGATGGAGTCTCGTTCGCTTGGCAGGCCGAAATTTATCGTTAAGGCCGATTCGTTTACGGTGCTGCTTTCCCGGCACGGGGCGGAGCTTGCTGAAAACCGTACGTGGATTCAGAGCCATGTGGGTACCGAGCTGACGGATCGCGAGGAAACATTGCTCATGTTTATGCGGGAGCATGGGTGCGTATGCGATGTTCAAAAAATACGAGAGGCCCTGAAGTGGGATTCGGATGACATTCGCCTGATCTGCGGGGATCTTGTCGATAAACATGTCCTGTCAAAATGTGGCAAAGACACGTTTGAGATTATCGATATGGGCAGAGAATCGTCAGCTTCGACAGCGGATAGGATCCTGGAGGCTCTCAGCGCCGAAGTGGATATGACGGCGCGAGAAATAGCGGTTGCATCGGGGGTCAAAATTTCGTCTGTCCGTTACCATCTGCCAAAAATGGCGGATAAAGGACTCATCGAAGTAATGGGTTCATCGACGAGTCGTAACCGCCGATATCGGAAGAAGTAGATGCAGCCGGGTCGCCTCTCTAGTGCCTCTCGAAGTTAGATGGGTGCTAGGGGAGCGACTGCCTCGCGATATTTCCCCAGATAAAACCTGCCAAAACAAACCTGTCCCTTTTTGGCAGGTCAGTTAACGCAGTGCAGGTTGAGCATATGCGAGCGAGCGGGCTCCGGATGCGGTAAGGTGACGTGAAACAAGCGGGCGCTGACCTTTTGGTCGCGCCCGTGAAGTTGAACGTCAGATTGCCGTGCCCGGGGCCTGCGCAGCGCCGAGCAGTTACGCCGTTTGTAAAACGGCGTAGCCTAAAGATTCATGGCACCGTGAATGTAGGGGGTAACCTCGGGGGAGATATGGTCGCAGCCCAGCTCGCGCAGCGCGGACTCGATAACGGCGGGCAGCGGGGTCTTGCCCTTGTCGTCGATGGCGGCACCGCCGAGGGCGGCAATCTTGGCAACATCTGCGGGTGCGGCCTCGATATGCATGCAGCCGCCGACCAAGCGCGCGCGTACCTGTGCCAGATCAAGATCGTGCAGGTAATCCTCGCAGGCGCGGATTAAATCGACCTTCTCGCGCGTAAGCTCCTCGCCCGTGGGAACGCGCGTGGCAAGACATGCTCCCGCCGGCAGGTTCCAAACGGGATAGCCCCATGCGCGCAGCAGCTCGCGCTCTTCGTCCTTGGTAAAGCCGACCTCCATGAGAGGGGAGCGTACGCCGAGCTCTTTTGCCGCGCGCATACCAGGGCGGTAGTCGCCGCGATCACTTGCATTGCTGCCATCGATGACGGTGGGAAAGCCGAGCGACTTGGCGTGGTTGACGATGGCGGTAAAGCCGGCGTGCTTGCAGTGGTAGCAGCGATTGGCATCGTTGCAGGCTACCTGGGGGAGCTGCAGCTGATCGACCGAAAGATTGAGCACGGGGAGCTTAAAATGCGGCCCCTCATTGGCCTGTCCATCAACGGACTGCTCAAACGAAGCCTGTTCGGGCGTCCCGATGAGCGGCGTGGTGAGATGGACGAGGAGGGTATTGGTAGGCATGATGCGGGCGCATACGGCGGCCAAAAAACTGCTGTCAACGCCGCCGGAAAAGCCGATGGCGACGCGTCCGTATGCCAAAAGCAGCTGCTCGAGTGCTGCGAGTTTGTCCTGAAGCTCCTCTGCGGGTGCGGCGGTGTCTGAAAGCATGAAAGTTCCTTACAGTTATTAAAGCTCGGATGAAACTATAATCCCACCGAGCTGCTTGTCATAAGACTTCCAGCTATGTAACGAAAGTGCAATATGCTATATACGTTATATACAAGCTTGTAAAGTGCGGTAGAGTGGCAGTAATGCAATCCGGCGAGGGGGACCGATATGATCAAGGCTGTTATTTTTGACATGGATGGAACGCTGGTTGATACCGAGCGTTTGGGGATTAAGGCCTGGAAGGCAGGCGCCGCTGAGCTGGGGCTCGCGATTGATGATGCGCTGATCCATCAGTTTATCGGCCGCACGCTGCCCGATGTCATGGGCATTCTCGAGGAGCATTACGGCAGCCACGAGACCGCCGAGACGATCTATGTCCGCCACAAGGAGATTCGCGACGAGATGGTCAAGACCGATCTGGAGCTTAAGGCCGGCGCTGCCGAGTGCATAGACGAGCTGTTGGCTGCGGGCTATCACGTCGGCCTTGCAACGTCATCGCGCCATGTTACGGCCGAGCGCAACCTTAAAGCATTCGGCCTCTTTGACAAGTTTGAAACGGTAACGTGTGGCGAGGATGTCGTGCACGGCAAGCCCGACCCCGAGATGTATCTGCTCGCCTGCGAGCGCGCGGGCTTTGCTTCCGAGGAATGTGCCGTGGTCGAGGATTCGCGCAACGGCTGCGTCTCGGGCATTACGGCTGGCTGTCACGTCTTTGCCGTCCCCGACATCGTGCCGCTGCCGCAGGACGTGGTAGATGGCTGCGAGGCCGTGCTCGATACGTTGTTCGACCTGGCAGCGGCAGTCAAGGCCGTGCGCTAGACAATTGCGGTGTTGAAACGAGCAATTGCCCACGTTTGCACTTAAGCAAAAGGGGCCCGGCAATGGTCGGGCCCCTTTTGCTTAAGCGGCGACTTAGCATACTTGCGGGCGTGCTATAGATACGCACCGAGGTTGATGGCCGTGGCGTCGGTCTGGCTGCTTGCCTGGGTGCTGGCGCGTTCCAGCAGGAACGGCCGCACGAGTTCTTGGCGGTTGATGTCCTCGATGGCCGTGACCGCGGTGACGGTGCGCGCGGCAGAGCCGATGTGGACGTGCTTGGTCTTCGCCGGGGCCTTGTTCTCGATTTGCTCCATGAGCAATTGAACGCCCTTGCGGCCAATCTCGTAGCCCGGGGGCGCTACCGTAGTGAGCGGGACCGATCCGCTCCAAGCGAGCGGGTTGCCATCGCAACCTGCTACGCGTACTTGCCCGGGGACGGCGATGCCTTTGTCGACCAGCGCCGAGATGACGCCTGAGGCCAACACGTCGGTCAGGCCGACGACAAAATCGGGGCGTTCGTCGGCGGGGCGCTCGGCGATTTGGGCACCGATGCCGTAGCCGTCGGCGGCGGTATTCCATTCGCCGGCGTCGATGACTTCGATCTTGATATCGGGGTGTAGGGCGAGCGCCTTATGAATGCCAAGGACGCGCAGGGTGAGTTGCATAAATGCTGCTCTACCCACAACGGTGATATGGCGTGCACCGCGGGCGATGGCAAGTTCGGCAATGATGCGCCCCTGGGCCTCGTTGTCGGCCGCTACGTAGTAGCCGGGCTCGGAGCAATGGATGTCCAGATGGACGATCGGCACGGGCATCTTGGTCATGGCGGGGTGCCAGTCGGGGGACGCCATGGGCTGAACCATGACGCCGGACATCTGGGTGCCCATAAAGTAGCGCAGGTAATGGTCCTCGAGAATATCGTCGTTATCGGCGTTGGCGATGAGCAGGTCGTAGCCGTGCTTGCGGGCCTCGTTGTGGGCGCCGCTGGCGATTTGGAGTGAAAAGCCGTGGTCGAGACGGGGGAGCACCAGGCCAAAGGACTTGGTGGCGCCGCCCGCGAGCTGACGAGCGCTTTGGTTGGGCAGGTAGCCCAGTCGATTGATGGTTTCGTTAATGAGCTTGAGGGTCTCGGGACGCAACTTTTCGGGATGGTTGAGCGCGTTGGAAACCGTGCCCAACGAAACCCCGGCTTCGCGCGCGACGTCGCTGATTTTAACCTTTGCCATAGCGGCCCCTTTGATGCGTTTCAAGTACAAGCCAGATTGTAGCATCCTAAACCTACCAAAAAGGGACAGGTTTATTTTGGCAGGTTTATCTGGGGAAACGCCGTTGCCAGCGCGACTGCCACGAAGGGGACAGGTACCTTTGTGGTGGTTTGGACCGGCTGGACGTGTGTGCATCGGGTGGTATCTAAGTTGAGATACCACTTCTGGTATATCAGCTTGTGCTTGCGTGAGTACAATACTCGAACGTTATACGTCTCAGCGCCCCTTGTGCGTGGACGTCTTGCAGTCACGCGAACGAAGGGATTTATCCTATGTGCGGAATTGTCGGCTACACCGGCTCTGATATTGCAAAGAACATCCTGGTTACGGGCCTCAAGCGTATGGAGTATCGCGGCTATGACTCCTCGGGCGTCGCGCTCGAGGTGGGCGAGGGCGCCGCGGCGCACCTCGACGTCATCCGCCGCGTGGGCAAGGTCGCGGGCCTGGAGAGCGAGCTTTCCAACATCGACAGCGACGCTACCTGCGGTATCGGCCATACCCGTTGGGCCACTCACGGCAAGCCCTCCGTCGTTAACGCTCACCCCCACACCAGCTGCGACGGTCGTATCGCCATCGTCCACAACGGCATCATCGAGAACTTCGCCGAGCTGCGCGAAGAGCTGGAGGGCCGCGGCCATCACTTTAAGAGCGAGACCGATACCGAGGTCTTCGCGCATCTGATCGAAGAGGCTTATGCCGAGACGCACGACCTGATGGCCTCCGTGCGCGAGGCTTGCACCCACGTGGTCGGTGCCTATGGTCTGGCCGCCGTGTGCGCTGACGAGCCCGGCGTGATCGCCGTGGCCCGCAAGGATTCCCCGATCGTGGTCGGCGCGGGCGAGACCGGCGCCTATGTCGCCTCCGACGTCATCGCGCTCATCGACGCAACCCGCGACGTCGTGGTGCTCGAGGACGGTCAGTTTGCCAAGCTCACGCCCGCAGGCGTCGAGTATACCGACGAGGCCGGCAACGTGATTGAGCCCAAGGTCACCCACATCGACTGGGACCTGGACATGGCAGAAAAGGGCGGTTATCCCGACTTTATGCTCAAGGAAATCCACGAGCAGCCGCGCGTCGTGCGCGACACGCTGGTCGGTCGTATGACGCCGGCCGGCGAGCTCGACATCGACGAGCTGGGCCTTTCGCTCGAGGAGCTCAACGACATCGATCGCGTCTACGTGATCGCTTGCGGAACCAGCTATCACGCTGGCCTCATTGCCAAGAATCTCATTGAGGGCTGGGCTCGCATCCCCACCGAGGTGGAGGCGGCCAGCGAGTTCCGTTATCGCAATCCCATCATTACGCCGACGACGCTTGTCGTTGCCGTGTCCCAGTCGGGCGAGACGGCCGATACCCTTGCCGCCATTCGCGACGCGCGCATCAAGGGTGCCAAGGTCTTCGGCATCACCAACGTGGTGGGCAGCCCCGTGGCGCGTGAGAGCGACGGCGTCATCTACACCAAGGCCAACAAGGAGATCGCGGTCGCCTCGACCAAGAGCTTCATCGGCCAGGTCGTGAGCCTCACGCTTTTGGCTCTGCTGCTGGCGCAGGTCAAGTACCGTCTGACCACCAAGCAGGCGCGCATGCTGTTCCGCGAGCTTTCCGATACGGCCGAGCAGATCCAGTGGATTTTGGATACCCAGACCGAGGCCGTTCATGAGGCCGCCCTGCTGTGCAAGGACGCGCAGTCGGCGCTGTTCGTGGGCCGCGGCATGGGTGCCGCTATTTCCTACGAGGGCGCGCTCAAGCTCAAAGAGGTCAGCTACCTGCACGCCGAGGCCTACGCCGCCGGTGAGATGAAGCACGGCCCCATCGCCCTGATCGACCCGGGCTTCCCCGTCATCGCCGTGGCAACCAAGAGTGCCACCTACGACAAGACCGTGTCGAACCTCATGGAGTGCAAGGCGCGCGGCGCCAAGGTCATCGTCGTTGCCACCGAGGGCGACGAGGAGATCAACAAGATCGCCGACTGCATCATTCGCGTACCAGCAGTCCGCGACGTGTTCAGCCCCATCACGGCGAGCGTCCCGCTGCAGCTGCTCGCTCGCGAGGTAGCCATCCTGCGAGGTTGCGACGTTGACCAGCCCCGCAACCTGGCCAAGAGCGTCACGGTAGAGTAGTTGGTTCCGCCGTTCTAGCGACTAAGGCCCGGCTCCGCATCAAGACGGAGCCGGGCCTTGTTTCATTTGCCCGGATAAAACCTGCCAAAATGAACCTGTCCCTTTTTGGCAGGTTAGCGGAGCTTGCTGGTCTCGAAGTACTCGGGGAACTGGTCCAGAACCTCGGTTTGATTGCGGAACATCATGTGCAGGTGCTTGCTGACCAAAAAGCTCGCTTCGATGGGGTCGCGACCGGCGATAGCGCGGCGAATCTGCTTGTGCTCGTTCACGATGTCCTGATTGTCGAGAACCTGCGTGGCGGCGCGCAGCCAGCGGAAGCGCTCCAGGTCGGCATTGGTCTCTTCGAGCCACGACCACACGGTGCTGCGACATGCGATGCTAAAAATCATGTGATGCATGAGGTTGTCGCTCAAAAAGAAGCCGATGCGATCCTCTTCGGCCATGGCCTTTTCCTGCAGCACGATGGCGCGGTCGAGCTGCTCGATGCCAGCCGACGTGGCGCGAGCACAGCACTCCACGATCACCTGCTTTTCCAGATGCTCGCGGATGTAACAGGCACTCTCGGCAAGGGTGAGGTTGATGGGTGAGACGTAGGTGCCGCTTTGGGGCACGGTGCGCACCAGGCCTTCCTGCGCCAAGCGAACCAAAGCCTCGCGCACGGGCGTGCGACCCATGTCCAGGTCATCGCAAAGCTGCTTGACGCCCAGCTTTTCGCCCGGCTTGTAGTCCAGGTAGACGATTTTGCGTCGAATGGTGTGGTAGGACTGGTCCTGTAGGCTCGTTTCCTGCTCGCCGACGTGCATCGATTCTTCCATAGCGCCTCGCAACTGTTCTATCAAACTCATATGTCAGTTGTTAATTATGCCGCGAATCAGCTCTCCGCGGTGGGTAATTCGGCTGTTGCCTGAGAACTATTGCGGCATCTTAGTCTGTGTTTGCGCAAGGCTGCGCTCAATGTTGCCGTATCATAAGCCGTCGCAAACGTGAAATAGAAAGAAGGAATCCCATATGCAACTGGCAAATATCGTACGCGAGCGCTGGAAGGGCGTCTTGTTCTGCCTGATCATCGCCATTCCCGCGACGTTGCTCGGCAAACAAATTGAGGTGGTCGGCGGTCCGGTATTTGCCATCCTCTTTGGCATGGTCCTGGCGCTCGTCTTTCCCAAGAATCGTCGCGAACAGCTCGCCGCCGGCGTTACCTATACGTCCAAAAAAGTCTTGCAGTACGCGGTTATCCTGCTTGGCTTTGGCATGAACCTCTCCCAGATTCTGTCCAAGGGCGCCCAGTCGCTGCCGATTATCGTGGCGACAATCTCGACCTCGCTTGTCATCGCCTTTGTGCTCTGCCGCGTCATGAACGTACCGGGCAAGATCGCGACGCTTGTGGGTGTGGGTTCGTCGATTTGCGGCGGTTCTGCCATCGCCGCGACCGCACCCGTCATCGATGCCGACGATCGCGAGATTGCCCAGGCTATTTCGGTCATCTTCCTGTTTAACGTTATCGCGGCGCTCGTGTTTCCGACGCTCGGCGGCATGCTCGGGCTGACCAACGAGGGCTTTGGCCTGTTTGCCGGCACCGCCATCAACGACACCTCGTCGGTAACGGCTGCGGCGAGCGCCTGGGACAGCATGCATCCCGGCGCCAATGTGCTCGAGAGCGCCACGGTGGTCAAGCTCACCAGGACGCTGGCCATTATTCCCATCACGTTGGTCCTCGCATGCTGGCAGATGCATCTGGCACGCAAGGCTGGCGGCGACGCCAAAAGCACGTTCTCCCTTAAACGCGCGTTTCCCATGTTTGTGCTGTTCTTTGTGCTGGCGAGCGTGATCACCACGGTGTTTCAGCTTCCCGTGTCCATCACGGCGCCCATCAAGGAGCTGTCGAAATTCTTTATTGTGATGGCCATGGCGGCTATTGGTTTTAATACCGATATCGTCGAGCTGGTCAAAAAGGGCGGCAAGCCCATCGCGCTGGGCTTTTGCTGCTGGATTGGCATTGCGTGCATGAGTTTGGGAATGCAACACGTACTGGGAATCTGGTAGAGAAGTAGCTTGTTTGCGTGCTGCGTGCTGCGTGCTGGTGAGCGCAAGCCTGCGGTGGAGCGATAGGAGCTCTTGCGGGTATGGCTTGTCCGCAGGTTTATAAGTCCCGAAGAGCTCTTATCGCCCCGCCAGGATGGCGATGCGGGACAACACCTATACTCGCAGGACGGCGCTTTCTGCCCTATAGTGTTTGGTGAGCAATATCGTTCAATTTTGAAACACTCGGTCGTGCGACCGTCGGCGGTTGCACGTCGCTGCGGACAGGGGCAAATAATGGATAGCGATGCCAAGCTGAACATCTTGACCGAGGCCCTGGCTGCTGCCGGGGCCTCGGCATTGGCAATCGATGCGCGTGGGGACGTCGCGATCTCGACCATGAATGACGCGGCGCTCGAGCGGGATGTGGCGGCTTTTGTCGCTGAGCGCCTCGACCGTATAGGAGACGGCGCGCGTCTGGTTATGGGGCGTGCGGGTACGCGCCTGAGCCTGACCGTTCGCCCCACCGACAAAGAGGGCGGGGGCCTTTGGGTCGTCGTGGTCCGCGAGGTGCGCGGCGCCGCGGCGCATGCGGGCATCGAGTGGCTCAACGCCGACGAGGTTGAGGCCCGCTACGAATCGAGCGCGTACGGCATCGTTGAGGGGGCGGCCTCGGTGGCTGCGCCGGTTGCCGAGAGCTACGCGCGCGGTGTGCCCCTTATGCTCGAGGGCGAGCTGGGAGCGGGTCAGATCGAGATCGCCAAGCGCCTCTATCTGGACGGTCCTTTTGTCGATCAGCCCTTTGTTTCCCTTGCGCTTGATGAACTCACCGAGCGCGGTTGGCGCCATGTGCTCAAAAGCGCCGAATCGCCGTTGTTCCAAACGGGGCTGACCCTTTGCATTGAGGGCTGGAATGCGGTTGGCCCCCAGCGCCTCCGCGAGCTGGTCTCCACGATGACCGACACCGCGTTGGCGACGCGCTGCCATGTGGTGCTGACGGCGAATGACATGCCGGGCGGCGGCGAAAGTGATCAAGCCGCGTTTGTGACCGAGCGCTTCGCCTGTGCGGTGAGCGTGGCGCCGGCAGTCGCCGAGCAGGGAGCCGCGTCGACGAAGGTTGCGCGCTATTTGGAATATCTCGCTGATGCATTTGAGACGGCAGCACCCACGCTGTCTGCCGCGGCGACGAAGACGCTCGATGCTTACCGCTGGCCGCGCAATTATCTGCAGCTCCGCGAGGTCTCGGAACGACTGTATATATTGGCGGGGACGGGCACGGTGGACCGCGCTGTGGCGGAGGAAGTGCTCGCCCAAGAGGACGTGATCAAGACCGCAACCTTTGGCGCCCCGACGCTCGAAAGTGACCTGTATATCCTGCGACCGCTGGCCGATACCGAGCGAGATATCGCGCATCTGGTTGTAGATCATCTCCACGGCAACCGAACCCGTGCGGCGGAGGTGCTGGGCATAAGCCGTACAACGCTGTGGCGCTTGCTGAAGGACGATGACCGTTGAGCGAGGCACCCGTGACCGCGCGCGACGCGTGTGCTACAGTCCAAAGCGTTATTGTTTCGATTTGGTTACGGCGTGCGAGGGCATATGGCTGAGACTTCAAAACCGAGCCGCAGAAGGCGGAGCGCCGCGCCGGTTAACCGACGCACGACATCGGTGACGTGGGGCAAACACGCCTCGGGGTTTGATGGCTCGTTCAAGCGCACTAAATACGGCTATCCTTCGGCAAGCGCCCGCTTGGCAATGCAGGCAGAGTCCTCGCTGTGGGGCCGCAAACGCGTGGTGGGCTCAAAGCTCAAGCACGACGGAACGCTCGGCTACATCAGCCGCGGGGCGGCTCGTCGCAGCGGGCTCAATCCCGCTGGTTGGCATCGTTATGTGCCGATCGTGGCCGTCGTTGCAGTGATCGTCATCGCGCTCGCGGCGCTCGGATATGCCGGCGGTGGCGCCAACTTGGACGCGGTGTTTAAATCGCCCGAGCTCGCGCATGCAGGCACAGAAGTTATCGAGGGCGCTCAGACCCAGACGGGCGTCGCGCCCCAGCGCGGCATCGTCGCGGCGGCCTCCACCATCGCCGATGCACAAAAGGACGAGGACGAACAGGGCGATGGCGCCGAAACGGCCCAGACGAACGAAACGACGACAACTCCATCGGCGGGATAAGTTGCGAGTGGGGCAGCTAATTTGGGACGGGGCTTTTTTAGCTGCCCAAGACAGTGGCTCATTCGATGTCAGTCGCCAAAAGCGAGCGAGCCGCATTTGCGCCAAGGTGACGTGAAATGAGAGGGCGCTGACCTTCTGGTCGCGCCCTCGAAATTGAACGTCAGATTGGCGTGAATGCGGCCCGCGCAGCGTCAACGAGCCCGCCGTTCGGTAGAACGGCGGAACTAATTACCTTACGTAGATGATGTTGTCGCGGCGGGGTTTGGGCTCGGGTAGCGTGTCCTCGGCGTAGCCAAGAATGCAGTTACCGACACCGCGCAGACTGCCGTCGGCGGGCAGGCCCCAGCTGGCCAGCAGCTCCAGGCCCTCGGGCGAGTCAAAGACCTCATGCGCGCGGTGAATCCAGCACGAATCGACACCCAGTGCATAGGCGGCGTTGAGCAAGTTGCCCATGGCGAGCGAGCCGTCTTCCAGATGTGTGGGCACGCTGCGGTCAACCAGCACCACCACAACGGTCTTGGCGCCATAGAAGGGGTCGCTGTTGCTGCCCATGACTTGCGCGTTGAGCTGCGAGAGACGCTCGACGGTCGCGGGGTCGGTGACGGCGACAAACGTCACCGGCTGGCGGCCCATGCCGCTCGGTGCATATTGGCCGGCTTCGATAATACGTGCAAGCTTTTCGGCCTCGACGGGACGATCGCTGTAGTTGCGGCAGCTGCGGCGGTGAATGAGTGCTTCGATAGTCTCCATGGTGTCTCCTTGCGGTGGCGTTGCAGATGCCCCGTTCATACCCGTCGGGCTCAAACGATAGACGGTCAATTGCCCGGCCAAAAGGATAGATTCCAATTGGGAAAGTAGGTTTGCATAAAAGTACCTTCAGAATGTGACAAACAAATGGGATGGTTAAACGTTTTATCCCGTCTACCCTGCGGTTTTTTACCACTTGCCTAAATGACGAACGCATAACCTCTGATAAAGGTTTTACTAAAGGAGTACCAACGTTTATCAATGCGCCGTGGTGGCGCCGGGCCAGGAGGTAACATCATGTTCCAGGCTGGAGATGTCGTCGAGACCGATTTCGAAGGATTTCTGAAGCTGCTGCGTTCCAAGACGCGCGCTTTCGTGTCGATCAACGATCACGAGTACTACATCACGCACACCGATGGCTATTGGCGTGTTCAGGATTGCGAGGCCCTCAACGACAAGGGCCACTTTACTGACTGCTCTGAGTTGGTCAACACGGTCTGCGAGGTCGTCGAGCTGCCGTGGATTGCCGGCAAGAGCCTGCATGACAGCTTCTCGGGTGCTACGGTCTATGAGGCCGTCGCCGCTTAACAGGCAATAAAACCCGATTTTCACGTGACCGCTGGCGCCGCCCCCGCGCCGGCGGTCTTTTTCTGCCGATAGGCCATAAAATGCGCGCATTTGCGGAGAGCCTGTTGACGATAGTCAAAACTCGGACTAATCTAGAGACACAAAATTGGTCAAAAATCGGACAATCGAATGATGGGATAGATGAATAGTGCGGTTGCGCTGGTCGATATCAGCACGGCGGGCGGCAGTATTGCCGTAAGCCGTCTGACAAGCGAGTGGTTCTACAGCAAGCAGACCATCAACTCGGCAATTAAAACCTTGACGGCGCGGGGCTTCGCAACGTTGGAGTTTGCCGAAGGCAGTCGTAAGAACAAGGTTGTGAGCCTGACCGAAGAGGGCAGGCGATTTGCCGAGCGTTATGCGCTGCCGGCACTCAAGGCCGAGCAGCGAGCCTTTGGCGCGCTTGAGCCGTGTGAGCAGCGCGAAATCATGCGCTTGATCGGCAAATTCTCTCAGGTGCTCGGCGAGGAGTGCGAGACATTTAAGCAGCATATCGCTGCCGAGAGCCAAGCCGAGAATCAAGGTGAGGGGGAGTCGTGCGACTGCTAATGAGGTTTTTGAAGCCCTATCGAGGGCTTGTCGCAGTGACGCTGCTGGTGCTGCTGGTGGATAACGTCGGTACGCTGCTGGTTCCCACGATGCTGGCGAACATGGTCAACACCGGTATTACCACGGGCGATGTCGACTACATTTTACGCAACGGCCTATACATGTTTATCGCGACCAGCATGGCTAGCGGCGGCACGGTGCTGGGCTGCTATCTTTCGGCGCGCCTGGCCGCCAACGTGGCTTGCGATATCCGCAATGCCGTGTACGACAAATCGCTCGAGCTCGCGGCCAGCGATTTTGAGCGCTTTGGCACCGGATCGATGATCACGCGCTCGCTCAACGACATCAACGTGATTCAGCAGGCGATTCTGCAGACGATTCAGCTGGTGCTGCCCGTGCCGTTTTTGGCTGTGGCGGGCGTCATCTTCGCCTGGTTTATCGATCCCGCCATGGGCACGCTTCTGGGCGTAGTCGTTGCGATCGTGCTCGTAGCGGCGGTCTTTACGGTGGCTAACGCCGCGCCGATCTTTATGCGCTTGCAGAGCTTTATCGACCGCATGAACGTGGTGCTGCGCGAAAACATCGTGGGCGTGCGCGTCATCCGTGCGTTTAACAAGGAGCGTCACGAGGAGCGGCGCCTGGACGAGGTGTTTAGCGAATACGCCGCCAACGCCATCAAAGTCAACCACCTGTTTGTGGGCCTCGACAGCTCAAGCTTCTTTTTGATGAACATCGCCGAGGTGGCGGTGCTGTGGGTGGGCGGCAACCGCGTAGGCGCCCACGCCATGCAGATTGCGAGTATCTCGGCGGTGCTGGAGTATGCAATTCTGATCCTGTTCTTTGTGATGATGGCGCAGATGGTGGTGCTGACGCTTCCGCGTGCTGCCGCGTGCCTGAACCGTGCGCAGCAGGTGTTGGAGATTGAGCCGAGCATCGTCGATGGCGAGCGCACGCTGGATGACGGGGCGCGCGAGCCCCAAGACGAAGCCGATGCGGTGGCCGTGTTCGACCACATGTCGTTTCGCTTTGACGATGCCGACGAGGACACCCTGTGCGACCTGAGCTTTGCCTGCCGTCGCGGTCAGACGACTGCGATCGTTGGCTCGACAGGCTCGGGCAAATCGACGGTGGCAAAGCTTCTGCTGCGCTTCCACGATGCCACCAAGGGCTCCATTCGCCTGAATGGTGTGGACCTGCGCGAGCTTACGCAAGACGAAATCCGCGGGCGCATTGCCTATGTGCCGCAGAAGGCGTGGCTGTTCTCGGGCACGGTGGCGAGCAACCTTCGCTTTGGTAACGAAGGCGCGACCGAGGGCGACATGCTTCACGCGCTTGAGGTTGCCCAGAGCACCTTTGTACTCGACCAACCGCAGGGGCTCGATACCCCGGTGGCGCAGGGCGGTACGAACTTTTCGGGCGGCCAGCGCCAGCGTTTGGCAATCGCCCGTGCGCTCATGAAGCATGCCGATCTATATATCTTCGATGACAGTTTTTCGGCCCTGGACTTTAAGACCGATGCCGCCCTGCGTCATGCGTTGCAAGACGAGACGCGTGACGCTGCGGTGCTCATCATCGCGCAGCGCATCTCGACGATCTTGCACGCCGACCAGATCGTCGTGCTCAAGGATGGCGAGGTTGTGGGCTTGGGCACGCATAGCGAGCTTATGGAAACCTGCGAGGTGTACCGCGCCATCGCGGAATCGCAGATGAAGGGAGGTGAGTAGCATGACCGAGGAGCTCAAGAAGCAGGGCGGCGTTGATGACGCCGCTGCCGCGGGACTGGTCGAGGAAACGGCTGCCGTGGCACCCGAGCTGGATGACGCCGCCAAGGCTGCAGCCGAGCGCGAGGCTCGCCGCCAAGCGCTCTACGAGGAAAACGAACGTGCCGAGGACGAGCGCGCCCGCGCCGAGGCAGAGCGTATGCGCGACGTGGACGATGAAGACGAGGACGAGACGCCTCGAGATACCTGGGCGACGGTGCGCCGCCTGTGGAGCGAGGCTGCCGGCGACCATTGGCGCTTCTATATCGTGTTCGCGAGCATTGTGTTCTATGCCATCTTTAACACTGCCGCGCCGGCATATAGCGCCCGCGTGATCGATGAGCTGTGGAGCCACATTCAGGTGGCGTTTGCCAACGACACCACCTTCAACATCACCTGGGAGAACTGCGGCAGGACCATCTTCATCTACTTTATGATCTGGACGGCCGCTGCCTCGTTCTACGCGCTCCAGAGCTTTTTGATGTCGAGCGTTGCCGAACGCCTCAACCTGTGCCTGCGCAACCGCATCGCACAAAAGCTTAACCGTCTGCCGCTTGCCTTTTTTGACGCGCATCGTCCCGGTGAGGTCGTCAGCCGTGCGACCAACGACTTGGACAAGATGTCCGAGAGCATGCAGCGCGGCTTGCTGCAGCTTCTGGTGTCGATCGGTACCGTGGTGGGCGCCGTGAGCGTGATGTTCGTGTTTAGCGTGCCGCTCACGCTCGTCTTTTTGTTCTTTACGGCGTTGTCGCTGCTGGTGACCAAGGTGGTCTCGCGCCGCACGCATGACGTAACCGGTGAGCGCCAAGAGTGGGTGTCCAAGATTACGAGTGCGGTCGAGGAAGGCTACTCGGGCCGTCTGGTGATTCGCGCGTTTAACCGCGAGCGCCAAAGTTCTGCCGAGGTGCACCAGGCCTCGGGCGAGCTGGCACGCGTGAGTGCCAAGGCCGACTTTATGATTAACGCCGTCGGCCCCGCGGTGCGCTTTATCGGCCGCCTGGCACAGATCGTGATTGCGATTGTGGGCTGCAGTATGCTGGTTGCCGGCCACATGACCGTCGGCGTGTTCCAGGCGTTCTTCCAGTTTATCTACGAGGCATCTGAGCCCATGACGCAGCTGTCGTTTACCTTCAACTCGCTGCAGAGCGCGCTGGCGAGTGCGGAGCGCGTGTTCGACCTGCTCGATGAGCCCGAGATGGAGGCCGATCCGCTGCCGGACGAGGCCGCCAAGCTGCCGGGCAAGGTCGAGGGCCGTGTCTCCTTTGAGCATGTGCGCTTTGGTTATTCGCCCGACAAGCCGCTTATGCGCGACGTGTCGTTTACTGCCGAGCCGGGCCAGAAGATCGCGGTGGTGGGAACCACGGGCGCAGGCAAGACGACGCTCATCAACCTGCTCATGCGCTTCTACGAGATTGACGGCGGGCGTATTGCGCTCGAGGGCGTGGATACGAGCCGCATGGATCGCGGCGAGCTACGTCAGCAGTTTGGCATGGTGCTGCAAGACGCCTGGCTATTCGATGGCACGATTGCCGAAAACATCGCCTACGGCTGCCCCGAGGCAACGCGCGACGAAATTGTGGCCGCCGCTCGTGCCGCGCAGGTCGACTTCTTCGTGCGCACCATGCCGCAGGGCTACGACACGCGCGTGGCCAACGATGCCGAAAGCATCAGCCAGGGCCAGCGTCAGCTGCTGACCATCGCACGCGTGCTGCTCAACAACCCGGCGATTCTCATCCTGGACGAGGCGACCTCAAGCGTGGACACGCGTACCGAGCTTGCCATCGGCCGTGCCATGGACGCGCTTATGCGCGGGCGCACGAGCTTTGTGATCGCGCACCGTTTGTCGACGATCGTCGATGCCGACCTGATCTTGGTCATGGACCACGGCAATATCATCGAGCAGGGTACGCATAAGGAGCTGCTGGCTGCCGAGGGTGCCTACGCCGACCTCTATCTGAGTCAGTTCGCATAATGTGACAAAGGGACAGTCCCGCATGTCACATCAAAAGGAATGGCGCGCCGGGGATTGATTCCCTGGCGCGCCTTTTGCGTCGGTGCCGATGTCGTTTTGTGCCGCTTGCGTTCCTAACGTTCGTCCACGAGCTTGGCGACGAGGGCCTTGAGCTCGGCCACCTCTCGCTCGAGTTCCTTGACGCGGCGGGCATTCTCGGTGATGCCCTGGCGGTTGAGGGCGGACTGCTCGGCGGCGTCATCGGGCATGTACTCGCGATGCTGCTTGGCGTCGAAACTCTCCTCGAACACACGGCAACCGTTGCGCTTGATGATACGTCCCGGCACGCCCACGACGGTGCAGTTGTCGGGGACGTCCTTAACGACGACCGAGTTGCCGCCGATCTTGACGTTGTTGCCGATGCGGATGTTGCCGAGCACCTTGGCGCCCGTGCCCACGGTGACGTTATTGCCGAGCGTTGGGTGGCGTTTGCCGGTCTCGTTGCCGGTGCCGCCGAGCGTGACGCCCTGATAGAGCACGCAGTTGTCGCCCACAATGGTGGTCTCGCCGATGACGACGCCCATGGCGTGGTCGATAAAGAAGTGCTTGCCAATCTGCGCGGCAGGGTGAATCTCGACGCCGGTGATGTGGCGGGTGATTTGAGAGAGCACGCGGGCGAGCGAGCGATGTCCATGCTCCCAGAGCCAGTGCTCGGGCACGTGGTTCCACTTGGCGTGCAGGCCGGGGTACGAAAGGAAAATGACAAGACCGTTTTGCGCGGCGGGGTCCTGCGCTTGGACGGTCTTGATGTCCTCGCGAATGGTATTGATAAAGCTCACCGTCCGTCCTCCCTTAGCGCCATGGCAATGCGATTCAATAAAGTATAGCGATTCGCTAGGGATTAGGAAGGACATTCTTGGCGGCATTGCACGACAGGTGTCAGTTATGCATACTTGCTGGTAATGGAGTCATGCTTTTGTGGGGTTGCGCACGAGGGGGCGCTGCAACCGTATACTGGTCAACTTGGACGTATCCGCGCCCACAACTGAGAGGTTTTACTTCATGGGTTTCATTAATTTTATCGCCGAGCTGCTCAAAGACCCGCGCACCGCGATTGCCAGCTGGATCGCCGCCGGCCCGCTTATGGCCTACGGCTGCGTGTTCCTGATCATCTTTATCGAGACGGGCGTGGTGTTCTTCCCGTTTCTCCCTGGCGACTCGCTGCTGTTTGCTTCGGGCTTCTTTGCCCACAACGGTGGCTTTAACATCGTGGCCCTGCTGGCCACCGCATGGGCTGCTGCCATCTTGGGCGATCAGTGCAACTTTATGATCGGTCACTTCTTTGGCAAAAAGATCATCGCTTCGGGCAAGGTCAAGGCTATGACGCCCGAGCGCATCAAAAAGTCCGAGGATTTCTTGGACAAGTGGGGTCACCTGGCCATCTTCCTGGGTCGCTTCTTCCCGTTTATCCGCACCTTTGTGCCCTTTATCGCCGGCATGGGCGGCATGCACTGGCGCAACTTTGTCATCTTTAACGTGCTGGGTGGCATTACCTGGTCAACGCTCTTTACACTGTTGGGCTACTTCTTTGGTGGCATTCCCTTTGTGCAGGAGCACTTTGAGCTGCTAATCGTTGGCATCGTTGCCGTGTCGATCATCCCGACCGTGGTCGGTCTGGTCAAGGCTAAGCTGGGCAAATAGAACGCCTAGCTCGAGCCAGCGCGCAGACCGTACAGTTGAGGCCCGTCACCGCTTACGGTGGCGGGCCTCTTTAGCTTCGATCAAATGAAAATACTTTAGTTAGTTAAAGAAAAACGTTTTATCCGACGCGCGTGCGGAGTACAATCTCGTGCATGCGAATCGACGTGCCATCGGCTTTGATGCTGTTCGCGTGTCCCGTCCGGCTCTACGCTCCGGGCGTGCGACGTTGCGACGCGGTCGGCCTCGGTCCTTGCGTGCGAGTTCGCGAGTATGCAACTGTGTATGTAAGGAGCGACATATGACTGTCGAGAAGAAGGATATCGATTGGGGTAGCCTCGGCTTTGGCTACATGAAGACTGATTACAGCTACGAGGCCCATTGGAAGGACGGCGAGTGGGACGAGGGCGGCCTGACCACCGACCACACCCTGCACGTCTCCGAGTGCGGCGGTATCTTCCATTACTGCCAGGAGGTCTTTGAGGGCCTGAAGGCCTACACCGCCGAGGACGGCAGCATCGTCTGCTTCCGTCCCGACATGAACGCTGAGCGTATGTATAACTCTGCCCAGCGCCTCGAGATGCCCCCGTTTCCCAAGGACAAGTTCGTTGAGGCCGTCAAGCAGGTCGTTTCTGCCAACGCCGCCTGGGTTCCGCCCTTCGGTTCCGGCGCGACCCTGTACGTGCGTCCGTTTATGATCGGCTCCGGTGACGTGATCGGCGTGGCTCCCGCTCCTGAGTACACGTTCCGCATTCTCGTGACCCCGGTCGGTCCGTACTTTAAGGGTGGCCTCAAGCCCGTCAAGCTGCGCGTTTCCGAGTATGACCGTGCAGCACCGCATGGCACCGGCAACATCAAGGCCGGCCTGAACTACGCCATGTCCCTCAAGCCCACGATGGAGGCTCACCGCGAGGGCTATGCCGAGAACCTGTATCTCGATTCCGAGTCCCGCACCTATGTCGAGGAGACCGGTGGCGCCAACGTCCTATTCGTGAAGGAGGACGGCACCCTCGTCGTTCCGCAGTCCCACACCGACTCCATTCTGCCCTCTATCACCCGTCGTTCGCTCGTTCAGGTTGCTCAGGACCTGGGCATGACCGTCGACCAGCGTCCCGTCGAGTGGGCCGAGGTCAAGGCCGGCACCTTTGTGGAGTGCGGCCTGTGCGGCACCGCTGCCGTCATCTCCCCGGTTGGCGAGATCGACAACAAGGTTTACGGCGCCGACGAGACTGTGACCTTCCCGGCTGGCTACACCGAGATTGGCCCTGTGATGAAGAAGCTCCGCGAGACCCTGACTGGTATCCAGTCTGGTGCTGTCGAGGACAAGCACAACTGGGTTTACACCGTCGCGTAAGCTGTCTTAGCTGTCCGGCCCGAGGGCGACCTTCCTTTCCGGCGCGTCCTCGGACATGAAAGAACCTCCGCTGCGCACTTCGTGCGGCGGGGGTTCTTTCGTCCTGCGGAGTGCGCCGGAAAGGAAGGTTACCCTCGGGCCTGCGTTACCTCGGCGTTGCCGTTACGGGCAATATAGATCTGAATTAAAGATGGCGCGCGGCCTTTTAGGCCGCGCGTGTGTTTTTGGTTCGCGCCATGTGGGGGTGGCGGCGACGTGCATTTTTGCGAGTATTCTGCAATCGAAGGCCCCTGCATACCGGCCTCGGGCAAAAAATCGGTATTTCTCGATGTTTTCTACGAATGATGGGCGGGGTTATGGGCTGACAGCGTTTGATTTGCAGGGATATTCGCGGTCTTTGGCATTTATCGTGGCGCCCGAAGCTCTTGGTTATGTTGAATACTCCTAAAAATGCACGGCGCTTAGAGGGGGACCTTCGCGAAAAAGGAAACCGCCCCGTCGAAGTATGCATTCGACGGGGCGGTTTATGCATTTGGCCGATTAAGGATGCGCTGTCAAACTACTAGAACTTGACGGTCGGGGCCTGGCGGGCTGCTTCAGCGGCCTCGAAGCCCTGGCGCTCCTTAAACTGGAAGATGCCAGCAAAGATGACAGCCGGGAACGTCTGAATGGCGTTGTTGTAGCTGAGCACGCAGTCGTTGTAGCTCTGGCGTGCATAGCTAATCTTGTTCTCGGTGTCCTCGAGCGATGCCTGCAGCTGCGTAAAGTTGGTGTTTGCCTTAAGATCGGGATAGGCCTCGGCCACAGCGAAGAGCTGGCGCAGTGCGCCGGTCAGCACGTTGTCGGCTTCCATCTTGGCCTCGGGCGTGGTGGCCTTGACGGCGGTGTTACGCGCGCTGATCACGGCGGAGAGCGTCTCCTGCTCGTGCTTGGCGTAGCCCTTGACGGTTTCGACCAGGTTGGGGATCAGGTCGTTACGGCGCTGCAGCTGCGTATCGATGTTCTGCCAGGCGTTATCGATGCGGTTACGCTTGGTGACCATGTTGTTGTAGATGCCGGCGATGGCGCAGACAATCACAATGACAACAACGATGCCGATGATGACGGTAATCATGATGTCTCCGTTTCGAATGGCCGCGGCGGCATGCGCCAGCTGCCGTTGGTATAACGCTACTAGTATACCCGCAACGTTTTGCCGTGCCGAACTTTCCGGTAAGCGTTGTGTTTTCGGCGGGGTTGGCACCGGGGCAAAGCGCGCGAGGTACAGGTGTAAGATATGCGACAGATTGACGAGTGTTGTCTTTGCCCTGAGGATGGCGATACCAGTGGACCTTCGCATCAAGAAAACCTACCGCGCCCTGTTCGATGCCTTTACCGAGCTTCTCGAGGAGCATCGTTTTGAGGACCTGACGGTTGCCATGCTGTGCGACCGCGCCATGATTCGCCGCACGACGTTCTACAAGCACTTTCGCGACAAGAACGATTACTTTGCCTTTTATATCGATGAGCTCATGTCGGGCTTGCCGCAAAAACAGCCCGATGAGGCCGGCGCGGTATCTGCCGAGGACGTGCGCGCGCTTCGGCACGCGATTTTGGACGATGCCATGGATTTGATTCTGGCGCACGAGCGGCTCATGGATAACATTTTGGCAAGCAGCATGTCGGGCATGTTGACCAACGTTATTTGCGACCGCATTGCCCGCTCCATCCGCGAGCGTGTGATGAACGTGCTTGCCGAGGATGCCCTGGCCCCCGTGTCACTCGAGACGACGTCTGAGTTTGTCGCCGGCGGTATTATTCGACTTTTCACGATATGGTGGGAATCGGGCCACGATCTTGAGCGCCGACCTGAGATAGCCGACGTGGTCGATGCGTTGTTTGAGCGGACCATGACACCGGTGCATCACTAGGAGTGGCGGAGAGAGGGGGATTCGAACCCCCGGAACGCTCTCGCGCTCAACGGTTTTCAAGACCGCCGCATTCAACCGCTCTGCCATCTCTCCGTGAGTCGTAATGATAGCATCGTTTTGAATTTGCAACAGGGAAGGCGAACGATGACGATCACCGAAATCGACGAGAAGTTCATGCGCGAGGCGCTGGCCGAGGCGCGCGCCGCCGCGGCGGTGGGCGAGGTGCCCATCGGAGCCGTAGTGGTGCGCGACGGCGAGATTGTCGCGAGGGCGCATAATCGACGCGAGCTCGATCAGGATCCTTCGGCGCACGCAGAATTTGCGGCCCTGTGCGCTGCCGCTCGGTCGCTCGGTCGCTGGCGCCTTTCCGATTGCACGGTCTACGTGACGCTCGAGCCATGCTGCATGTGTGCGGGGCTAATGGTTAACGCGCGCGTGGGGCGCTGCGTGTATGGCGCGGCTGATGCCAAGGCCGGCGCGCTGGGTTCGCTGTATGACCTCAATGTCGATTCGCGCCTGAACCATCGGTTTAACGTGACGGCTGGGGTCCTGGCGGATGAATGCCGCGAGCTGCTGAGTAGCTATTTTGGCGGTCTGCGCGGAGCGGGCGGCGCTGATTGCAGTTGTGGGGCCGATCTTGAAGCACACGCCGCTCACGCCGCAGCGCTTACAGGTGCCAGTGAGGATGCTGGCACGGCGGTTGACTTTGGTGCCGCATGCCGTCGGCCCCGCCGTGTGCTGCTGGCGATTGATTCCTTTAAGGGCAGCGTGTCGAGTGCGCAGGCGGAGGCGGCGGTTGCCGAGGGCATGCGCCGTGTGTGGTCCGATGCCGAGGTGTGTACATTGCCGCTGGCAGATGGTGGCGAGGGAACGCTCGATGCCGTTGCCGCGTGCGGCGGTGAGATTGTGACCTGCGAGGTGGCAGGTCCCTTGGGCAAGCGCGCGTCTGCCCGGATGCTGGTTGATGTCGAGTGCGAGTCGGCTGTAATTGAGATGGCCGAGGCGGCCGGCATTGGGTATTCGCCTTGTACGGAGTCGGCGGCGTTGGCGGCCACAACCTATGGCGTGGGCGAGCTCATGCTTCGCGCGGTTCGCATGGGCGCAAAGACGCTCTATATTGGTCTGGGCGGCAGCGCCACCAACGACGGTGGCGCCGGCATGCTGCAGGCGCTGGGCGCGCGTGTGGTCGATGATCAGGACTGCGATGTCGCCCCCGGTCTTGCGGGCCTTGAACACGTGTCGAGTATCGATTTGACGTCAGCGCTTCGTGCACTGAGCGGCGCTCGTATCGTTGTGCTTTCGGATGTCGAGAATCCGCTCGTGGGACGCCGCGGTGCGCTGGCGGTGTTTGGCGGGCAGAAGGGCCTGCCGGCGGATGATGCCGAGGCGCTGGGCAAGTACGACAGCTGGATGGTCGGCTACGGCCGCCTGCTCGATGCGGCAATTTTCGAGGCGCGAGCCCAGGGGTTGTTGCGCACACCCGAGGGCGCACGGACATTTGGCTCGGTGCTCGGCGTGCCCGGCGCGGGCGCTGCCGGTGGCTTGGGCGCCGCGTTGCTGGCGCTCGGTGCGGAGCTGCGCTCGGGTGTAGAGACGGTGCTCGATCTCGTGGGGTTTGACGAGCGCGTGCGCGATGTCGACCTGGTCATAACAGGCGAGGGCAATATGGACGAGCAGTCCGCCGCCGGTAAGGCGCCGGTGGGTGTGGCTCCCCCCCCCCGGCGGGAATGGGAGGGACCTTAAAGG
>OATP01000130.1_pt1 | contig 54250 bp, 44 predicted proteins | sample 1495041 | NCBI WGS metagenome assembly OATP01 (sample SAMEA2579972, study PRJEB22360) | human gut metagenome | biome: human gut; feature: human-associated habitat; material: faeces | place: Denmark | collected 2008/2010 | reverse complement strand
TTTTTGAATGTATTCTAACATTAAACTTTGTAGATGTCAACTTAAAATCCACCAATTAATAATTGCATGTCAATATTTGTATTGTGAAACTAGTTTCAGAAATATATAGTCTTAAAGTATGTCCACTGCCAATGATTTTTTCAATATTTAAGAGGAGATTTATAATGGTTCATTTCTATAAATTTTTAAACGAGTTATATATTTTGTTTAACCAATTATTAACTATTTTTATCAATAATCACTTCATTAATTTGTACTTTTTAATTTTGATTTATTTTTCGTGCATATTTTATATGAATTTAATTCTAATACATTTTAAATAAAAAATACGCAATTTTAATTGGCACTGACCCCCGTAAATGAGAATTAAATAAAAACACCTCCAAGTTGGATTTGGTACAATATAATCAAATGCTCATGGAGGTGGCTTTTTATGATTAAAAAACGTGTGGAGACGGTGGTATTATTGTCAAGAAAATAGAATAACAAGCTATAAAACTGTCGAAATAGGTGGCTTTTAGGATTTTAAAAGAAATCAGTTCTATAATAAATTAAAAATCGTGTTGGTAGAAAAATCGTCTACTTCTACCAACACGATTTCACAAAGAGCCAGTACTTACATCTCTTTTTCTCCTGTAAAACTATTGTATCTTGATACTTTAAGGAGTTTCAATCATTCGATCTGTTAACCGTTATTTTTTGGATCTAAACTTAATAACATAGCATTAATGGCGACGATGACTGTTGACACAGACATTAGGATTGCTCCTAATGCAGGGCTTAATGTGATACCAATAGGAGCCAAAATTCCTGCAGCTAGAGGGATAGCTATAAAGTTATAACCAGCTCCCCAAAATAGGTTTTGTTTCATTTTACGAGTTGTTTTGTGTGCTAAATCAATGAATGATCCAATATCTCCTGGATCGGATTGAGTCAATATGACATCAGCTGAATCCAACGCAACTTGAGTTCCAGCACCTATAGCTATACCAACATCTGCTAAGGCAAGAGAAGGAGCATCATTTACACCATCACCTACCATGATAACTTTCTTTCCTTCATCTTTAAGTGTTTTAACTAACTCATATTTGTCTTGTGGAGATTGATTTGATCTATATTCAATCCCTAAATCTGCTGCCGCGCCTTGAGCCGCTTTTTCATTATCACCTGTTGCCATAATTGGTCGAATATTGTTCTTTTTAAGAGCTTTAATTAACTCTTTACTTGTTGGTTTTAATTCGTCCCCTAAAGCTACAGCACCAATGGCATCATCGTTTTCTACTAAGACACTAAGAGTTGCTCCTTTTGGAGTATCCATATCAAGATTACGTCCATAGGCTTTTTGACTGATTAATTGGTAACGGTGCCCACCTGCTTTACCCTCTACTCCAGAACCGGAAATCACATCAATCGAATCAAAAGATGCTGGACGTATATCTTGCTGCTCGGCGAACCTTATAATTGATTGAGCAATTGGGTGGCTAGATCCTCCTTCAATACCTGCCAATAAGGCAATGATTTCCTCTTTTGTATATTTGTCATTAAGAAGTTTTACATCTAATACTTTAAATTCACCAGTTGTTAAAGTACCCGTTTTATCTAAAATGATCACATCTGCATCTTGAGCTATTTCTAAGGCTTGGCGGTCTTTTACTAGTAATCCACGGCTAGCCCCTAAGCTTGTGCTACGGGCGGTTACTAATGGAATAGCCAGACCCAATGCGTGCGGACAAGCAATAACTAATGTAGTAATAGTAAATATAACTGCCGTTGGGATATCTCCAATAATCATCCACACTACAAAAGCAATTAGCGCGACAATAACAGCAATATAGAAGAGCCACCCTGCAACCTTTTGCGCAATATTTTCTGCCCTGGAAGGCTGACTTTGAGCTTGGCTGATTAAATTCTGTACTTGAGAGATGAAGGATTGATCACCTGTCTCAAGCACTTTAATATAAAGAACCCCTTCTCCATTTGTTGAGCCCCCGATTACTTCATCGCCAGGGCCTTTTTTTACTGCTTTTGACTCCCCAGTTAGAAGAGCTTCATTTAAACGTGATTCGCCACGCTCGATAATCCCGTCTGCTGGCACATTTTCTCCGGCTTGAACACGAATTAAATCACCTACCTGTAAGTCAGCAACTGGTCGTGTTTCAATTGAATCGTCTTCTAGTACAACGTGAGCATCTTTCGGCACTAACTTAGCCAATGCTGCTTGTGCGTCTCCTGCTTCTCCAATAGCTTTCATCTCAATCCAGTGACCTAATAGCATGATTAATAGTAATGAAGCAAATTCAAAGAAAAAGTCCATCACGTGTTCACCCGTTACGTAGGTAATGATCACAGCATAAATACTGTATAAATATGAAACACTTATACCTAAAGAAACGAGTGCCATCATTCCAGGTTTTTTTTGTTTAAATTCGTCAACTGCACCTTGATAGAATGGACGTCCACCATAAATAATTAATATAGTAGATAAAATAGCTACTACAATATCAGAATATGGAAAAGTAAACTGGAATGGTAGTTTAAATCCATGCAAAGGGGAAAAGAACATAATAATGATTCCTAGTGGCAATGACTTTAAGAAAAGTTCCTTAAAGCTTCCGTGATGATGGTGGTCATGCCCACTGTGCTCGCTGTGATCATGTCCACTGTGCCCGCTGTGATTATGCCCACTGTGCTCGCTGTGATCATGCCCACAGTGCCCGCAGTGATTATGGGACGAATATTTGTTGTCATTATTCATTTTAAATTCCTCCTTATGCTTAATGATGATGTAAATGACATTCGCATTGTCCTTCTGAACAAGTGCAATCCACTTCTTCTACTGCGAAAGATTTTTTCATCTCTAATATTTTTTCTAGTCGATCTATATCATCGAAGCTTAAAACATGATCTTCAATGATGCTTCCTATTACATTTCCGACTTTCTTATTGCAAATACGTTTAAAAATATCTTCTGCATAATTCCTTACGGCTTCTTTCTCTTCAATATTGGCAGTGTAAATAAACTTTCTACCTTCTTGCTCTGTATTTAGTACGCCTTTTCCAACTAATCGACCTAAGATCGTTTTGATAGTGGATTGTGTCCAGTCCATTTTTTCTTGCAATACGGAAATGACTTTTTTACTAGTTACTCGATCATTTGCCCAAACTACACGCATGACCTCCCATTCTGCATCTGTGATATAAGTATTAAGTTCTATTGTGCTCATTCTCCTTCCTCCCTAGTTGTCTACAGATGTAAACAAATATGTTTAAAATAAGTTTACCATTGTAAACGAACTATGTCAAGTCTTTTTATTAAATTCTCACTTTTTGGGGTCATTCCCTTAAAACATGCTATTTTTATCATTGATAAATATTAATAGCTAACTTTCCGAAAAACAACTATTTTTTATACAAAAAAGACATCCAAGAGAATACTCTTGAATGTCTGTAAACGTTGATAGTATCGTATTGATTAACGTTTTGAGTGCAGTGGTTGCCATCCAATCAAACATCACTTCGCTTGTTTTCTTGGGGCAACTGTGCATAGCATATCTCTACACGACTAAAGTCGCTAGAGCTATCCTAATTGCGCACCGCCGGTTCTCATAGAAAAAAACACCTTGCAAGATGCAAAGTGTTTTCGTTTGTATTCTGCTGTCCAGCAACGAATTAACGTTTAGAGGCAATTGACTTCGTCGAATTGCAGCCGTATTTGTAAGTGGCTAAAGCCACAACAACTACGTCAACTGCCACAATTTAGTATGAAAATACAAAAAGAACACCTCGAAAGGTGCTCTTTGTAAGTATTGTAATTCTTTCGAATTAACGTTTACTAAATTGTGATGCTTTACGAGCTTTCTTAAGACCTGGTTTGGAAAGTATGAATTTCAGTTGGACTAAAAACAACGACATATCAAGGCTTTTCAGAACGATATCTACTGATTTATTTCATAAAATTTGAATCAATATTTTTTAAATAGGGGAATAGTTATTGTAATCTTCGAACTTCCTGATCAGATAATGTCATATCATTCTTTTCCTTTGCTTAGCTCAACATTATAAATGATTTCAGCTTCAGGACTTCCTTTTTCATCCTTAACAACATCCTTTAGCTGATTGTCTTGAACCAATAAAGAAATATTTTCATCTGTACTTCTAGCCTTCGTGAGTTTTGCTTCATCTGGCAAGTGCTGTGCTTTAGAAACATCGATATTATTTCCATTGGAGTCCTTTAAATCTATAGCTTCATTCCCGCCTCCATCAAAATTGAGAAGAACATCAGAAACGATACCAAAACTGCTTGGATTAAAGTTATTAATTGGAGTTCCTAGAGTAGCCTTATTTCCATACTTATCATAAATAGTTGGACGCACGTACGCATTTGAGAATGTTGACCCTTCCTCAGTAATGTATATTGGGGAAAATTCAATCTTTTCAATACCTCTATAGTGTTCTTTGATGTAGGTTCCTATTTGCTCTTCTAGCAAACGAAAGCCATGCTGATAGAGTTTGGTTGTTTTCGGGCCTAGATTTGGTTTAGTCAGCTTGTTATATATATGTTCCTCCAAATATAAGAATGAGTACAATAGCAATTATTTTAGCAACCTTATTTCTCATTAGTTGCCTCCGTTCCAAGTGATAATCTACAATTTTCAGTCTGTAATCATATTACTTATTATAACATAGTTCCCATTTTGTAAAATTAAGATAGACAAAAAAAGACATCCAAGAGAAAATTATTGAATGTCTGGAAAGAATATAACTCCATTAACCTTGTTAATAGACTGGAAATGATGATATTATGGTCTCCTTACCTCAAATACTGCTGTATGAACCCACTCATTATGAATTTGTAAGTCATTTTCTATCATTCTACTAAAGGTGAAGCCATTTTTTAAAAGCACTCTCTGAGAAGCTAGATTATCTCTTGCTGTTCCTGCAATGATTCTATTAAAACCATAAGTAGTAAACGCTTTGTCTAAAACGAGTCTAACCGCTTCGCTTGCATAACCTAAATTGGTAACATTTTCCCCAATTCTATACCCAAGTTCTGCTGTTTTCCGATCACCATCTAAGACACTTAAATTGATTCTCCCGACCATAACGCCTTGCGAATCTCTAATAAGATGCATATAGACATCACGATTCCTTTGTTCCGTTAACAACTCCCTTGTAATTTCTTTAAAACCTTCTAAATCAAAATAGTTAGCTGGTCTAGGAGGTAAATTTCGTTCAAAATACTCTCGATTTTCTTTTTCAAAAGAATAGACATCTAAACTATTTGCTTCAGACAACAACTCTAAACTGATCATTTCAAAGCCTCCCCCATCATTATCTACATTCAACATTTTCTCATGTTTACACAAAGTGAAATTTACAGAATTTAAAAAGATTCTTTTATTTTCTGTATTGTTTCTACATTATAACACAAAATACTATGGATAAGCATAATATTCAAGGCGCCACACCAGCCAAACAGGCTAGAATATCTATCAAAGCTATTTCAGAAGCACTTACTCATAGTGACATCCAAATAACGAAGACTTATGTCAATACTACTGAAACAGTAAATCAAACAGCAGGAGAAATAGCCTTTAGAAGTCTCAAAAAGCAATAGGGTGAACTTTAGTTTTTTGAACAAAAAAAGACATCCAAGAGAAAATTCTTGAATGTCTGTAAACGTTGATATAATCGTGTTGATTAACGTTTTGAGAATTGTGATGCTTTACGAGCTTTTTTCAAGCCTGGTTTCTTACGTTCAACTTTACGTGAGTCACGTGTAAGAAGTCCTGCGCGTTTCAATGAATCGCGGAAGTCTGGGTCTACTTGAAGAAGGGCACGAGCGATACCGTGACGGATAGCTCCTGCTTGACCAGCGTAACCACCACCTACAACGTTAACGAAAACGTCGTATGAACCTACAGTTGAAGTAACTGCGAATGGTTGGTTGATGACCAAACGAAGATCAGCGTGTGGGATGTACTCTTCAACATCTTTTTTGTTAACAGTGATTTTACCAGTTCCTGGAACAAGGCGAACGCGTGCAACAGCGTTTTTACGACGTCCAGTACCTGCATATTGTGCTTGTGACATACTTTATTGTTCCTTTCCTTAGATAAGTCCTGAAATATCAAGAACTTCTGGTTGTTGTGCAGCGTGAGTGTGCTCAGCTCCAACGAATACTTTCAATTTCATACCTTGAGCGCGGCCAAGAGTATTGTGTGGAAGCATACCTTTAACTGATTTTTCGATCAAACGAACTGCATTTTTAGAACGAAGTTCACCAGCAGAGATTGATTTCAATCCACCTGGGTGGTTTGAGTGAGTGTAGTAGATCTTATCAGTTGCTTTTTTACCAGTCAATTTAACTTTTTCAGCATTGATAACGATTACGAAGTCACCTGTATCAGTGTGAGGTGTGAATGTTGGTTTGTTTTTTCCGCGAAGCACGCTAGCAACAACTGCTGAAAGGCGTCCAAGAGGTACATCAGTTGCGTCAACAACGTACCATTTGCGTTCTACTTGGCCTGGTTTAGCCATGAATGTAGTTTTGTTCATGATTTCTCCTATATGAATGTCGTTTTTGTTTACAGGGCGGATGTTCCGGTCCGCGAGTTATTTGAAAGGTTCCGGGGCCTTACAAATGGGGTAAACAATACCGCCTACTATTGTATCAAAATTCTAAGATAAAAGTCAACCGATTTGGAAAATTATTTACGATTTTCTTTTCCAATGACAAATCCGATCAAGGCATTCGGGCCGACGTGAGCTGAAATAACTGGTCCAAGAGGCATCACAAGGACTTCATCGATGCCTTCAAGCGCAAGCATTTCTTGCTTCAGTACTTCGGCTCCTTCTAGATCGTTGGTATAAGATACCAAGGCTGTACCTTCACCGATATCTGCTTTGATCAGCTCCAGTAATTCCCGGACAGCTTTTTTGCGTCCCCGAACCTTGCTAATTGGCACTAATTTGCCTTCCGCATCAATCCAGAGAATGGGTTTGATGCTGGCCAAACTTCCCATGATCGCGGCACTTTTTGAGAGACGGCCTCCACGCATGAGGTGGTAGAGGTCATCGACGAGGAAATAAGTCCGCAGTTTTGGCGCTAAGTCCATGATTTCTTCCTTGGCTTCTGCTAATGAACGGCCTGCATCACGCGTAGCTACTGCCCGCATGACCAGATATCCCTCTCCAATCCCAGCCGCCTTCGGATCGACAATCTCGATCACAGCTTCTGGATAGTCTTCTAAAACCAGGTCTCGTGCCATGACTGCACTCTGATAAGTCCCAGATAAGACCGATGAAAAAGCCACATAAAGCAGAGCTTTTCCTTCTTTGGCAAATTGTTCAAAAGTTTCCTGAAATTGGCCCACATTGACCTGACTGGTTGTCGGTTTGGCCCCATTTTTCATGGCTTCTAAAAGCTCAGGGCTGGTCAATTGACCTTGGCCTACTGTCTGGTAAACCGTCCCATCTAACTCAATGGTCAAGCCAAGAATGGTCACCTGATGTTCCTTGGCCCAGTTTTGGTCTAAATCTGCGGTCGAATCGGTTAAAATAGCAAATGTCATTACTTGTCTCCCATCATTTCTTGTAATTGTCGCAATACTTCGTGATCGAGCGGTCGCATGGGTGGTTTTTGATCGTTAACCACTCGCTGCGCTTGATTGAGGTTTCCTTTGACGACTGCGACCCGTTTTTCTAACTCTCTGGCAGATACCCGAAGAGCTCCTTGAGCAAAGACGGTCCATTGCTCATTTAAGTCACTGGTCGCTACTGATACTTGGTGGAGGGGCGTGTTAAGCTCTGCCGCCAAGCGCTCGATATAGTCATCTGCCGTCTCATCCTCACCGGTAAAGACCACCTGAACATTGAACTCCTCATAGGTCTGCCGCACTCCTGGCATATACTGGGCATCAAAGACACAGATGACTTCGATTCCTTCAAAGCTAGCATAGTGGCTCAGTTTTTGCAGGAGGATATTGCGGGCTGCATCCAGCTCACTTTTTTGAAAGAGCTGGCGGGTCTCCTGCCAAAAGGCAATCATATTATAGCCGTCAACCAATAAGATTTTTCGTTTCATATCATTGCCTTTCTAGGATTATAGTCGATTGCGAAAGACCTCATACATAAGGATGGCTGCTGCCACACTGGCATTGAGGCTTTGCACATGACCATTCATGGGAATGGTGATCATCTCATCGACTTGTTTTTTGATATTGGCTGAGATCCCTTTTCCTTCATTGCCAATGATCAAGGCTAACTTGCCAGCCGTATTCCACTGATGCGATGGCGTGCCGTTCATGTCGGTCCCAAAGATCCAGAAGCCTTCTTCTTTTAGCTTGTCTAAGGTTTGGCTAAGATTGGTCACACGCGCAATGGGAATGTGTTCCACTGCTCCGGTAGAAGTTTTAGAAACCACTGGGGTTACCCCAACCGCCCGGTGCTTAGGAATGATGACTCCTGAGACATTGGTCGCATCAGCTGTCCGTATGATAGATCCAAGATTGTGCGGATCTGTTAAGCCATCGAGAATCAATAAAAGAGGGTTCTCTTCTTTGGCTGTCTGTTTCAGAATCGCTGCCAAGTCTGTGTAAGCAAAGGCTGCCACACGGAGAACAAAGCCTTGGTGAACAGCTCCTTCCGTCATTTCCTGCAGGGTTTTCTTTGGCGTCCAAGAAATCGACACTTTTTTCTCAGCTGCTAAGGCCTTGATTTTGTCGACATTTTTTCCTCGGAGGTCTTCTTGAATATATAATTTATTGCCTGTATTGGCTTGTAAAGCCTCGGTGACTGCGTGGACACCGTATACGATATCGTTATTTTCCATAGAACTAGTATACCACAAGAAAGGAGGAAGAGGCCAATTCATGATATAATGAAATCAAATCAATCTCAATGAACGAAGCAAACTAGAAAGGAAGCCATGCCTCTTTTTCAACGAACCATCAAGCTCACCTTGGCCACCTGTTTAGCAGCTGCCCTTGCTGCTGCTCTTGGCTTGACCTATGCCATCTCAGCTGGCGTCATTGCCATCTTGAGTATCTCTGATACGCGTCGCAGTACCATCAAGCAGGCCTACCAGCGCTTTATGTCAACCTTGCTGGCCCTTGCTATCGGAAGTCTCGCCTTTTCCTTTTTTGGATTCAACCTCTGGGCATTGGGAGTCTTTATCGCTCTCTATGTTCCTGGTGCCTTTCTATTGGGCTGGCAGATCGGCATCACGCCTAGTACGGTGTTGGTCACCCATCTCTTGATTGAGCAGTCTACTTCCTGGGGGCTCTTGCTCAATGAACTTGCCCTCTTTTTAATCGGGACCAGCTTTGCCCTGCTGGCCAATCTCTATATGCCTTCTAACCAGGCAGCGATCGATCACTCCCATAATGTTGTCGAAGACAAACTGAAAAAGATCCTTGGTCGTTTTGCGGAATTACTTGGTAAAGGGGATGGTCGCAATGATGCCCGCTTGATCAAGGAGTTGGATGATATCCTAAAGGACGCTTTGAATCTGGTCTATCTGGACCACTCCAACCACCTTTTTCATCAAACCAACTACCACATTCACTACTTCGAAATGCGCAAGCGTCAAAACGACATCCTGCGGGATATGGCAGAAAACGTCAACCGCTGTCAGTTAGCGGCGAGTGAAAGTATGATCCTGGCTCAACTTTTTAAGAAGACTGCGCAACAGTTAAGTCAGGAAAATCCTGCCCAATATCTTCTAGATGATATTACTCAGTATTTGGCGATCTTCCGCGAACGGCCCTTGCCCAAGACTCGGGAAGAATTCGAAACACGCGCCACCTTGCTCCAATTGTTGAGAGATTTAGAAACCTTCATTCAGGTCAAGGTTGATTTTTACCAACAATTTCATCAGGAGACGAAATAAGATTTTTTGATGATTTAAAAACGCATCTGATCCTATTTTTTGGACACGTGATCAGATGCGTTTTCCTATAGCTACTTTTCGCTTTTCTCCTTATTCCACCAATTCCAACACAATAGTTTGGTAAGGGGCCAATTCTAGTACTTGGTCTCCTTCTTGGAACAACCCAGCAGTATTATTTAAAACGAGCGTTTTAATCGGAGTTGGCAACTCCAAAGTGGCCTCACGATTTTGGAAATTGCTGACAATCAGGAGGCGCTTGTCTCCACGCCGTTCGAAGGCGATGATATTTTCACGTTCCCGATAAGCTGGGATCATTTCTCCAAAGCGGATGGTATTTCCATAGAGGGGATGGCGATACAAAGCCGTCAGCCGGCGATAATAATTCAAGATGGAGTCGGGGGCCTTTTCTTGGTCTTCTACATTGATGGATTGATCTGGTTTGGGACTGATCAGCCAGGCTGGTCCATCGCTAAAGCCCAGACCTGGCTCTCTTGTCCACTGCATCGGTGTCCGCGCATTGTCTCGGCTGTAGTTGGCAATCACTGCTAAGGCTTCTTCCTCGCTTAAACCAGCTTCTTTAGCGACATGATAGCCATTGATGGTCGCGATATCATCAAAGTCCTCTACTGATTCAAAGACTTGGTTTTCCATTCCAATTTCTTGACCTTGGTAGATAAAGGGAATTCCCTTGCGCAAGATCTGAATGGTTGCCAGGGCTTTTTTACTGATGTCATTCACTGGGCCTTCCGCGATATAGTGGGACACCCCACGAGGCTCATCATGATTTTCAATGATGGTTGAGAGGACTCCAATGCTATCTGCGCGCTCATGCGCTTGGAAAATGCTCTCCTTGAGTTCGTCTGCTGTTGGAAGAGTATGGTCAAACCAACCCTTTCCTTCTTGACCCAGCATGGTTTGCTTGAAGTCAAAAATCGATGAGAAAACGCCATCTTTTCCGATAAAGAAATGCAACTCTTCGTCGGTTTCATTGAACACTTCCCCTACTGTGAAGGCATTGTACTTGGCAAAGGTCCGCTCCTTTAACTCTTGCAAGAATGGTTCAATTGGTTGGGCATTCACCAATGATTCCGGTACTGGGACCAGGCCATTCTCCCGATCTGATGGAAGCGAACGCCATTCTAGATCCTTTTTGATATTGATAATGGCATCGATCCGAAAACCCGCGATTCCCTTGTCCAACCACCAGTTGATCATGGTGTAAATTTCCTCGCGCAAGACAGGATTTTGCCAATTGAGGTCCGGCTGATCCTTGTGGAAAGAATGAAGATAGTATTTGTTGGTGCCAGGAACCGGCTCCCAGACACTGCCTCCAAAATAACTTTCCCAGTTGTTGGGCTCCTTGTCACTTTCGATGAAGTAAAAGTAGTCCGCATAAGGGCCATCTGGATCTGCTAAAGCCTTTTGGAACCACTCGTGATGACTGGAGCAGTGGTTGACCACTAAGTCCATGATGATGGAAATGCCCCGCTTCTTGCCTTCCGCAATCAGCTCTTCCATATCTTCCATGGTCCCAAAAAGGGGATCAATAGCATAGTAGTCTGAAATATCATAGCCTTGGTCAATAAAAGGACTCTTGTAAACAGGGGACAGCCAGAGAATATCAATCCCCAATTTTTGCAGGTAATCGAGTTTTTCCGTGATGCCTTTTAAATCCCCAACACCATCTCCATTACTATCCTTAAAGCTTTTCGGGTAGATCTGGTAAGCGACCTTCCCCTTCCACCAATCTTTTTCCATGTCTTGTCTCCTTCATATAAAAGAGACTGAGACAATCCGTCTCAGCCTCCGTCGAACTCAATGATTAGTAAATTGTTTTTTCAGTTTCTTTATCGAAGAAGTGAGCCTTGTTCAAGTCAAATCCAAGTTCGATGGTTTCACCAGTTCCAAGGTAATCACGCGCATCTACTTTTGCGACAAATTCATTATCCCCAACTTGGCAGTATAAGTGAGACTCAGAACCCAACAACTCAGAAACTGAGACGGTTGCAGTGACAACTGATTTAGGGAACGTATCAAGAAAGGCAGTTTCTGTATTCACATCTTCTGGACGGATACCAAAAATGATTTCTTTTCCTTCGTAGCCTTTTTCCTTCAAGGCTTTCAAAGCTCCTTCTGGAACTTTCAAATCCAAGCCATTGGCAACGATACGGTCCCCATCTAATTTCACATTGATGAAGTTCATCGCTGGGCTTCCGATAAATCCTGCTACGAATTTGTTAACTGGGTTTTTGTAAACTTCTTGAGGAGTACCGATTTGTTCCACACGTCCGATAGTACCAGTACCAGCAGGGTTCTTAGTAGCAGACATGATAACGATACGGTCAGCAAGTGTCATCGCTTCTGTTTGGTCGTGGGTTACATAGATGGTTGTAGCTCCAATACGACGGTGGATTTTCGCAATTTCAGCACGCATGGATACACGCAATTTAGCATCCAAGTTTGACAACGGTTCGTCCATCAAGAACACTTTTGCATCACGGACAATGGCACGACCCATGGCAACACGTTGGCGTTGACCACCTGAAAGGTCAGCTGGTTTACGTTCCAAGAATTCTTTCAAGCCAAGGATTTCAGCTGCTTCTTGGACGCGTTTGTCGATGTCTTCTTTGCTGTATTTACGCAATTTCAAACCGAAAGCCATGTTATCGTATACAGTCATGTGTGGGTAAAGAGCGTAGTTTTGGAATACCATGGCAATATCACGGTCTTTTGGAGCTACGTCGTTGACAACTACTCCATCGATAGAGGCAGTTCCTTCTGTGATGTCTTCAAGACCTGCAATCATACGAAGAGTAGTTGATTTCCCACATCCTGAAGGACCTACGAAAACGATAAACTCTTTGTCTTTGATATCCAGGTTGAAGTCTTCAACTGAGTAGTGTTCGCTGTTTGGATATTTTTTATAAATATTTTTAAGATTTAATTCTACCATGATGGTACTCCTTTGATATTTCTGATCCTATTGTAATTGAAAACGCTTCACATTTCCATGGCAGCCTGAACAAAATAAAAAAAGAGTTTTGTGCAAGGTGCACAAAACTAGAGATGATCTTCTAAAATAACCTGGTAACACAGGCTCAGATCTGTTAATTCCTTGAGCGAAAGACCGGTCAATTCTTCCCACTTATCAATCTTATATTGGAGAGAATTGCGGTGTAAATAGAGCTGTTGAGCTGCCTTGGTCACCACTGCCGCATTGTCCCACAGGGCCAAAATAATTTCTTCTAATTGATCCTGACTGCTAATCAACTGATGCAAGCCTTGCTTGATCGTCGCAAGCTCTTCTATCGATTCATTCAGGGCCCAAAGGTAGAGCTGGGAGAAGCGATGGACAGCTGAGATCCGATCCTTATAGCCCCAAGTCTGGATCACCGCGCGTTCAGCTTGAACCAGTGTGGTAAGGGGCAATCCTGCTTGGATAGGCCAGACTTGACCCAAGACCAAGACCATCCCAAGGTTAAAGTCATACTCCATGGCCGATAAGGTATCTCTGAGGATCGCTGCAACCGAATAAAACTGACTTTGATCCAAGATAAAGAGAATATCCTGACTACCGACCTGAAAATCTGTCACATAATTTGGAAATAGCAGGCGCATCATCTCAAGCCAGGAGGCAAGGCCCTCAGCCTGGGCATGTGTCAGATGGCAATGAAGGACCTGGAGTTTTTTCAAAGGAATAGGCAAATCTCCTTGACCTTCTAATAAATAACGATACCAAGGGTCTGTCGGCGCATCGACAACTTGATCTGTTAAGAGTTGCAACAACCTTTGCTCCCGATCTGTCAGTTTCTCTTCTGGTAAGAGCAACCAGCGATGAGAAGGCAGAGCAAGCGTTATCGCTCCAGCCTTTTTCACCGGATGCTCTAGAATTTCTCCTTCAGGAAACCAATCTAAGATATCCATTCTATCACCCTTCTACTTCCTGGATACACCAGTCAATCAGCTCTTCTAATCGAGAGATATCACCCGTCATATGGAGATAACCCATGACCGCCTCAAAGCCCGTCGACATGCGGTAGGTTACGACATCCGCATTTTTGGCCTTGGTGTGGCTATTGGTATTGCGACCGCGCTTGTAGATCTCCAACTCTTTTCCCGTCAGAATGTCTTGCTCCAGCATGCTTTCAATCAAGCTAGCCTGAGCTCTAGCAGAGACATAGCGGGTTGCAGCTTGGTGAAGCTTATTGGGCTTGGTCATCCCTTGAAAAATCAGGTGCCTGCGAATATACATGGAATAGACCGCATCTCCCTCAAAGGCCAGGGCGATCCCATTGATTAGATTGACATCAATCACGTGTCCACCTTACGCCTTCTTTTGTATCCAAGAGCTTGATCCCTTGCGCAGCCAATTCATCCCGAATGGCATCTGCTCGCGCAAAATCTTTCTTAGCCCGCGCTTCTTGGCGTTCAGTGATCAAGGCTTCAATATCCGCATCCAAAACTTCTTCGACAAAGACCACTCCAAAGACTTCTAACATCTTTGCCAAGGCATCCTTAACGTCTTGGTTGTAGTGGCCGGAATTGATCCATTTAGCCAATTCAAAGACGACGGTGATTCCGTTTGCCGCATTGATATCTTCATCCATAGCCACGATAAACTTGTCCACAAAGTTTTGTAAGTCTGCTGGATCCACTTCTCCTGTGAACGGTTGCTCATAGGTATTTTTCAAATACTTGAGGTTGGTCTCCGCATCGCGCACCGCTTTTTCTGTGAAGTTAATGGGCTTGCGGTAGTGTTGGGTCGCAAAGAAGAAACGCAAGACTTGACCGTCGATGGTCTTGAGTGCATCATGAACGGTGATAAAGTTGCCCAAGGACTTGGACATCTTGACATTGTCAATATTGACAAAGCCATTGTGCATCCAGTAGTTGGCAAAGGTCTTGCCTGTTTTGGCCTCTGACTGGGCAATTTCATTGGTATGGTGCGGAAACTCAAGGTCAGCTCCACCACCGTGGATATCAATGGTATCGCCTAAAATCCCCGTTGACATGACCGAACACTCGATGTGCCAGCCAGGACGACCAGCTCCCCAAGGGCTGTTCCAAGAAATCTCTCCTGGTTTGGCAGCTTTCCAGAGGGCAAAATCCACCGGATTTTCCTTGCGGGCCGTTTCTTCATCTGTCCGACCAGAAGCACCTAGCTCTAGGTCTTCCAAAGTTTTATTGGCTAACTTAGCATAGTTATGGGATTTTTCCACACGGAAATAGACATCTCCTTGGCTCTCGTAGGCATAGCCTTTTTCGATCAAGTCGGTCACAAAACGAATGATGTCATCCATAAACTCAACCACACGAGGGTGACGGGTTGCAGGCTTGACCCCCAAAGCCGTCACATCTTCACGAAAGGCCGCAATGTACTTGTCCGCTACTTCCTGAGGAGTAATGCCTTCTTCTTTGGCACGGTTAATGATCTTATCATCCACATCTGTAAAGTTGGAAATGTAGGCAACTTCATAGCCACGATACTCAAAGTAGCGACGAATCGTGTCAAAAGCTACCGTTGAACGAGCATTCCCTACGTGAATATAGTTGTAAACCGTTGGCCCACAAACATACATGCGGACCTTCCCTTCCTCAATGGGGACAAATTCTCGCAAATCACGAGACATGGTATCATAAATTTTTAACACGCTTCATTTCCTTTCTGTTTCTAGATTTTGAATCTATATCCTTATTTTTCCAATGCTAACGCTATACTGACAGCAATATCAAAGAAAGTCATAGCATCCGTTTTTCTATCCTCACGTCTAGCATCCCATTCGTGATTGTGATGATCCACATAGTCAGCCGTGTAGAAAAATTGATAAACCTTGGCCTGTCGATATCGGGCCCATGCCATAATAGCTGAAGCTTCCATATCTACAACTGTTGCTCCTGCTGCTAGTCTTCGTTTAACCTTAGCTGCTGTCTCACGATAGAAGGCATCTGTTGTCCAAGACTTTGTTCGAATATGCTCAATACCAGATTTGTTCAAAGCGTTCTCCAGAGTTGAGAGAAGCGCTTCATCATAAGAAATCTCATCACTTGCTGGAGCATAGTGATAACTAGTACCTTCATCACGTAAAGCTGAACTTGGTATAATAATTTTATCTGCTTGAATAGACTGATCTAGAACTCCGCAAGAGCCCAAAACGATAAAGTTCTTAAATCCTCTCGCTTTGAGTTCTTCTAAGAAATCCACAACCGTTGGAGCTCCAATAGTAGCCATAGCAACTGCAAGTTTAAGTCCATCTACTTCATAGATATACCATGAAAATTTGCCATTTAGGTTGGTAAGATAGCCACCTTCATAGACTCCGTCTATCTGCTTTACTCGTTCAAGGATTTCTCCATTAAAAGACAAGATAATGGTATCACAGATTTCTCCACCACTAGGGAGGCTTCGATCAGTTGGCTCTATAACAGCAGGTACATTTTCAAATTCTTCTAATAGCATTTATTACTCCTTCGCATTCAAATAAACCACCTGAGTCTGTTTGACAAAGCCAATCTTTTCATATAAGCGTTTGGCACCAACATTGCTATCTTCCACTGCAATCTGAAAGGCCTTGTCATTTTGCTCAATGAGTTTGTTGACGAGGGATTTTACCAAATAGCTTCCATAGCCTTTTCCACGTTCAAGTTCGGCTATTGCTAAACCATAGAGGTAATTCGTATGACTCGATAAATCAACCGTGCAAGTCCCAATAACCTGACCGTTTTTTAATAAAATATATAGGCAACTTTCTGGATCCTTCAGAGCTTTAGCAACATATCTATCCACAACTTCTCTCGATTCATGTTCCTCTGAAAATACCTCAAATTTTAACTGACTAATTTGATCCTGATAGGAACGATCTGCTAACACAACTTCAAGATTGGAAACAGTTGCTAACGGATAAGGTCTTCTATCCTTGCCTAACCAGGTTTCTGTCTCTTCATCCTCGACCAGCCCCCAGTTGCTGGCAAACTCAGGATGCTTCTCTAGAAAAACACGCTCTGTCTGAAAAGTCACAGACTCAATGGGATAAGATGCCGTTTCTGTCTCAAAACTTCTATACAAAGCCCGCGCAATGCCTTGACGACGATGATTGGGGTGGACCAGTATCGCTACTTCCACATCTGGGTCATCTGCATAGACGGTTAATAGGCCAACAAGTTCACCTTTTTCGTAATAAAGAAAAAAGGCGGGCATGTTGGGGTCAAAATTGAGCATATTGGAGAGATAAGGCTCCCGAAAAGTTCCGTCATTGTTCTGACAAGTAGCAATAAGGGCCTTTGCTTCCAGTAGTTGGTGGTCATTCAATGTATGGGTTGCTTGAATCACGTAGCTTTCTCCTTACAAGCTAGAAGACTGATGGCTGGCTTCCTTGGCATGCTCCAGCTTGTTCATATAATATTCCCGTTTTTCTTCTTCTTGGTGAATGATTGGTTCGTCTTTTCGACCGTGCACCCGCACAATCTTAGCAGGAACACCAACAACGGTCACATCACTCGGTACATCGGAGACCACAACAGCCCCTGCTCCGACTTTAGCCTTGGCTCCAATTTCCACCGGGCCGATGACTTGGGCATGGGCGGAGACCAAGGCTCCTTCACGAACCGTTGGATGGCGTTTGCCCACATCCTTTCCTGTTCCCCCAAGGGTCACCCCGTGGTAGAGCATGACGCCTTTTTCAACAATGGCCGTTTCCCCGATAACGAGGCCCGCTCCATGGTCGATAAAGACACCAGAAGCAATGGTCGCACCTGGATGGATCTCAATCTGGGTCCAAAAACGCCAGAATTGGCTGTGCATCCGCGCCAAGAGCTTAAAGCCATGGTTCCACAAAAAGTGGGAAACACGGTGAGCTGCCAGTGCTTTAACGCCCGGATAGGTCAAGAGGACCTCCAGCGAGGTACGTGCCGCTGGGTCATTTTCTTTTACAATATCGATGGTTTCACGCCACCATCCCATACCGTGCTCCTCCTTTTCTAATGATTATTCTGAATCTTTTTGTGTAATAGTAAAGTCTTTTTTAGGTTTGTGGTCTTTGTTGTGGTGACGAGGACGATCGCCATGGCGATGAGTCTTTTCACCGTTTTCCTCGCTGTTTTCTTGTTTTGGCGGACGTGGCAAGAGTGCCTTCATAGAAGCATCGACACGACCTTTTTCATCAATCTTGATAATCTTCACATCGACTTCATCACCGATGGCTACCAAGTCTTCAACACGGTTGGTACGTGTCCAAGCCATTTCAGAGATATGAACAAGGGCATCTGTCTTGTCAAAGAGATTGACAAAGGCACCGAATTTTTCGATACGAACCACTTTTGCATGATAAACTTCATCCACTTTGGCTTCACGAACCAAACCAGCAATGATTTCTTTGGTACGATTGATGGCATCTTGGTCGCTAGAGTAGATCGATACATTTCCTTCTTCGTCGATATCAATCTTAACGCCTGTTTCAGCGATGATCTTATCGATCGTTTCTCCACCCTTACCGATGACAATCTTAATCTTGTCCACATCAATCTTGATGGTATCAATTTTCGGAGCAGTTGGCGCCAATTCTGGACGAACTTCTGGAATGGTTGCTTCGATGACATCAAGGATTTCAAAACGAGCTTTCTTGGCTTGAGCAAGCGCTTCTGCTAAGATTTCTGCAGTGATCCCTTGAATCTTGATATCCATTTGAAGGGCTGTAATCCCGTCACGAGTACCTGCAACCTTGAAGTCCATGTCTCCAAAGTGGTCTTCCAAACCTTGGATATCTGTCAATACGGTGTAGTTATTTCCATCTGAGATAAGTCCCATGGCAATACCAGCTACTGGCGCCTTGATTGGCACACCACCAGCCATAAGGGCAAGCGTTCCCGCACAGATAGAGGCTTGAGATGAAGAACCGTTTGATTCCAAAACTTCTGCTACCAGACGGATCGCATATGGGAATTCTTCCAAGCTTGGCAAGACTTGAGCAAGAGCACGCTCCCCAAGAGCACCGTGACCAATTTCACGACGACCAGGTGCACCGTAACGACCAGTTTCCCCTACAGAGTATTGAGGGAAGTTATAGTGGTGCATAAAGCGTTTCTTGTACTCTGGATCCAAACCATCGATGATTTGGGTTTCCCCCATTGGTGCCAAGGTCAAAACTGAAAGAGCCTGGGTTTGTCCACGAGTGAAGAGACCTGAACCGTGCACACGAGGAAGGAAGTCGACTTGCGCATCCAACGGACGGATTTCATCAACCTTACGACCATCCGGACGAACCTTGTCTTCAGTAATCAAGCGGCGCACTTCAGCGTGTTCCATTTGTTCCAAGATTTCAGCCACATCCCGCATGATGCGGTCGAATTCTTCGTGGTCTGCATATTTTTCTTCATAAGCAGCAATGACTTGGTCTTTCACTGCTTGAGTTGCCGCTTCACGCGCCAATTTTTCTTCTACTTGGACCGCTTTTTGGAGGTCACTGTTGTAGGCTGCGATGATTTCAGCTTGTAATTCAGCATCTACATGAAGCAATTCTACTTCTGCTTTTTCTTTACCGACTGCCGCAACGATTTCTTCTTGGAAGGCAATCAATTCTTTAACGGCTTCATGCCCTTTCAAAAGAGCTTCCAACATGATTTCTTCTGACAATTCTTTGGCACCAGACTCTACCATGTTGATAGCGTGCTTGGTACCAGCTACTGTCAATTCAAGAAGCGAGAGCTCAGCTTGTTCTTGCGTTGGGTTGATGATGATTTGACCATCGACATAACCTACTTGTACCCCAGCGATTGGTCCGTCAAATGGAATGTCTGAGATAGACAGCGCCAATGATGAACCAAACATAGCTGCCATTGGTGCAGAGGCATTTTCATCGTAAGAAAGAACCGTATTGATGACTTGCACTTCGTTACGGAAACCTTCCGCAAACATTGGACGGATTGGACGGTCAATCAAACGCGCTGTCAAAGTCGCATCTGTTGAAGGACGCCCTTCCCGTTTCATAAAGCCACCAGGAAACTTCCCAGCCGCATACATTTTTTCTTCGTAGTTGACTTGAAGTGGGAAGAAATCCCCCGTTGACATTTTGTTGGACATGACAGCTGCCGTCAAGACAGTTGACTCCCCATAACGCACCACAACAGAGCCATTTGCTTGCTTAGCAACCTGACCAGTCTCTACGATCAACTCACGACCCGCAAAAGTCGTTTGAAACACTTGTTTTGTCATTTTAATCCCCTTTGGATTGATAATATTATACGCCTTGCCTACAAAGATCAAGATACCAAGCCGTTAAGCAACTCAACGAGATAGGAATTTCAACAGCCTATCTGTATGTTATATCCTCATCTTTGTATCCAAGCACGTATACCTTTTATTTTAACATATTCAAGCCCAAAAGAAAAAGGCTTTACGGGCCTTTTTCTGCGAATCTTCCCAGAGACCTATATAAAAATTTTAGATCCAGGTATAGCTTCCATTTATTTTTACGATTTCGCGAATTCCATACTGTCTACATAAAAGCGTGTTTTGTGGGTTCCGCCCTTGTATTCCTTGTGATTGCGTTTCAAGACAAAGCGTCTGTATGGTTCAGAAGTTCCTTGGATGGTCGTCGTCACTTCAACGGAATCATCATTGATCACCCAGTCATCAGGCGAAGGAATCTCCATTGGAGGCATCGCTCCTCCACGACCACCAGGTACAACTTCGTAGAAGGCCTTATCTTTTGTCGAATAGAGCCAGCCATTTTTCTTTTCATTTGTTAGTTGGATCAGTTTGTCTTGTGAAAGACTACGGATAGAGTCCGACGTCTTTTCTGCATCCAATTTATCAATGATATCTTGCAACTGATAGGTTTCTGGCGTGTAGGTATTGTAGTAATCAATGAACATATCTTGCGGGTAACTGTCAATCGCACCGTGATCATTGTTCAACTCCAGCAAGCGAGTCGGTTGCACCTGAAGCGAATAGGTCAAAGACGCACTGTTTTCGATAATGGAATGAATATCTGCCTCGTCCGCCTTAGACAAGGTTCCAATCGCTTCCTTATTCTCTTCATTTGACTGGCTTTCTTCTGTTTTTTCATCGACCTTCTCAGATGATTGTCTTGCAGACGAAGAATCCACAGGCCCATGCTTGCGCTCATAGCGTTTTGGAGCGCAGGCTACTAGGGAAAACAATAGTAGAGTAGCTAGTAAATAGGTTCCAATTTTTTTCATGCTTGTCTCCTTATAAAACTTCTCTATATTATACCAAACCTGATCCAATTTAAAAAGCAAACATTTTCTCATGTTTGCTTTACAAAATTTTTAGTCTTATTTTATTATTTTGATTCGCGTTTGCGTTTCAATCCAGCAAGACCTAGAGCCATCATAGCTACGCCCATAAGTCCAAGTGCACTTGCAGATTCACCTGTTGATGGTAATTCTTTAGTGTCTGCTTGTTTAGTTTGATTAACTTGAGGTGTTGCTGGTGTGATTGTACCAGGTGTTACAGTTGGAGTAGTTGTCTTAATTACTTTGTTTTGAGTTGATTCATGACGAACTGTTTCGTTGCGACGAGTTTCGTTTTCATGTTTGATACGTTCTTGTTCACGACGAATTGTTTCTTCCAATTGTTTTGCTCTAATGAGTTTTTGGTAAGCTTCAAAGACACGAGTGTAATCTTCTTGAGAAGCTTTTGCTTTCAATCTCAAAGCTTCGAGTTTTGCAATTTCTGTTTCAAGAGTTGCTTTTGCTTCAGCTGTTTTAGCTTTAGCTTCAGTCAATGCTTTTTCAGCTTCAGCAAGTTTTACAGGTGCGTTTTTAAGCAATTCAAGGTAATCTTTTGATTCTTGTACGGCTTGTTCAGCTGATTTAACAGCTTGTTTTGCACGTTCAACTTGAGCTTTAGCTTCAGTTGTTGCGAGACCTTTTGCTTTCAAATCGTTTTCAGCATCAAGCGCCGCCTGAAGGGCTTGTTTCAAAGCTTCTTCTTGAGCAATCAATTTAGCTTTAGCGTCTTTCAATTCAGATTCGCGTTGTGCACGAACTTGTTGCAAGTTTGTAAGATTTGATTGAGCGGTTGCCAGTTCTGCTCTAGCTGTTTCAAGATCTTTAGCTGTCTCTGCTACTTTAGCTTGAGCTGCCGGAGTTTGTTCTTTGACCGCAAGCGCGTCATCGTATGCTTTTTGAGCTTTCGCAATAGCATTTTGAGCAGCGTTCAATTTTGTTTGAGCTTCAACTTGAGCTGATTTTGCAGAAACAAGATCATTTTCAGCAGATTTAACTGCTTGGTCAGCGATCGCTTTCTTATCTTTAGCTGTTTGAAGGGCTTGTTCTTTCTCTGTAATCAAAGAAGTAAGGGATGCTTTGTATTCATCATCAGTACTAATATAGTCTGCTTTATCTTCGTTCATAGCACGACTTGTTGACAAGATGTGAACGGCACCAGAACTTACACCAATACCGACACCTGTACCATGAAGAGAAATCAAGTGTTTAGTGTGACCGTTTGCTTGGGTACCATCTGCGAACATCATTTGACGGATAGCGTTCGCAATGTCTTGTTTGATGTTCAACATAGTGTATCCACCCATGTTTTCTTTATGCCATTCTGGCGAAAGTCCACCAAGAGACTCTCTCGCACCGTATTGCCCCAGAATTGAATATAGGTGTTCCCAATTTTTAAGAAAATGAAACTTATCTGGTGTCCCGCCATTATCCAAGTAGAATTTTGAATATTCACGAGCGATAGTGTCAGCCATTTCTTGACCGCCTACTGTCAATTGAAGAGGTTCAATTGTTTTACTAGGTTCGCGTATAGACCAGTATTGTTGGTTAAGATCACTCAACATTTGAGAAGAAAATTCAGCAAGTTCTTTACGCTGAGCTGATGTAAGATTTGCAAGATCGATAACTTCTTTGTTAGAGCCAATTCCTTCTTGATTGTATGCATCCCAGTCAATTGTTGGTTGCAATTTCATATATTCATCTTGGTGAGCAATAAACCATTGGTAGTCAGTAATATCATGTTTTGCATATTCTTCAGGAATAACAATTTTACGAATGGCTTCATCTTGCTTTAATTTGGCAATTTTTTCTTGATACACTTTGTTAGCATCATCAAGTGCTTTTTGAGCAGCATCAATTTCAGCTTGTACAACACCAGCTTTTTCTTTTGTTTCAGCAAGGGCTTGTTCTTTAGCCTCTACGTTGGCTTTTGCATCAGCGAGACTTTGCTCAAGAGTAGAAACGTTCTTTTCTGTACGTTCTTTATCGAGTGCTGATTTTGTCTCATCAATTTTAGCCTGACGAGATGCGTCGAATTCTTTTGCACGATTCAACTCATCTTGAGCCGCTTTGTGGGTTGTTTCAGCGTCTTTTAATTTATTTCCTGCAATCGTTACTGTCTCTTGTGCCTTGCTTAATGTTGTTTCATTAAGAGCTTTTTCAGCCTTCTTAACTTCTTCCTTGGCTAATTCGACTTTTACTTTTTCATCTTCTACTTGTTTGGTAGTCTCTTCATAAGCTTTTTCTGATTCAGATTCCGCTTTTTCAGCTGATTTCACACCTTCTTCAGCTGATTTTACAGTTTCTTCAGCCGATTTTACCCCAGCCTCTTTTGTTTTAATAGTATCTTCAGCTTTTGTAATATTTTCTGGAGTTGCTTTTTCAGCAGCTTCCTTTGTTTTTTCATAGGTTTCAGCAGCCATTTTTTCAGTAGCTTCAGCTTCCTTAGCCTTTTGATCCGTCGCACTGACAACTTTTTCTTGTCCAGCTACTGATTTAGCCATTTCATCAGCTTTTTCTTTTGCTGTATCAACTGACTCTTTTGTAACCTCAGCCGGATTATCGATATTTGAAACAGTTGCTGATGTTTCTGTCTGGGGTTGAGCAACTGTCGCTTCTTCAGCTTGTACAACTGATGTTACAGTAGTTGCAGCAAAAATAGTAGCACCGATAGCAATACTTTTCTTTGTTGTTTTATTCATAATTAAAACCCTTCTATTAAAATTTCTATAATTTTATATTGTTTCCTACAAAAAATATGGAAAATCAATCTTTCTCCGTAACATTTTTTGTTCCAATTTTATCAAGATCAAATCTTAATTTTTTATTCACAAGCTGTCTACTCAATAACATGTCCTCAGTTCTAATACCAGCCCATTGCTCCCCAGAAATTGTATAGGGCATGCTCTCATTGATTGGTGTTGCTTCAAAATTCGTATCAACAGCATCAGAATATTTAACCTCATTTTCAAGAGCTTCTTTTGTCCATTCGAAATCAACATTGAAATCCATCATATCTACATAAGGTATATGTATCAAATTCTCTTGAGAGACATAATTTCCTGATGAATCAGTCCATACATTTGCTTTCAACTTAATATCTGAATTTGGTTTTCTAAATTGTTTATATGTCAAATTTGAGTAAAATTCTTTTGCAGCTTTATAATTTTCTAGAGAATTTTTTCCGTAGTCTTCACTTTCAGTACCAGAACTTATATTTTCCTCTGATTGTTTTATACTTTCATTTGCTGCGTTTATTTTTTTCTCTTTTCTCTGTTCAAAATATTCTTCATCATACTTTTTAGCGATTTTTAAAATTTCTTCATCAGATTTTGATTTTAACTCCGATAACGTATTACCTTTATATCCTTTTAGAATATACCTTGTCATTTTTCCTTTTTCAATCACATATACCGCTTTAACCTCAGAATTTTTATTGACATCATTTCCTGAAATTCCATATAAAATAGTTTTAGGTGTGCTATTAAAATAATCAATTACCCCTACACCTTCATTCTCGTTCATTAATTCTGTACCAGTCTTTTTTTCTGAAATTTTTGTATTATCTTGTGATAAAGAACGATTATTTTGACTAAATGTACAGCCACCAATAACTAGAAAACTAGAACACATCAACAAATATACTACCTTTTTCATTTTACTTTCCTTCCTAATAAACATCCCACATTTGTTATCTTCCATAACGAATATTCTCAAGTTCACTTGCTACAGCACGTGATGCAGCAGCTGCTTCTTGTGTTTCTGCAATTTGTCTAGCACTTAAAATATTTGCATGTTCTTGAAGCTTGATCATTCGTTCTTGATTAATAATCTGCTCTTTTTCAAGTTCGATCATCTCTGCCTCAAATGCTCGACGGGCTGCTCGGTCTAAATATGTATCGTATAAATTAATTGCTTCCTTTATATTATCTGCTTTGAAATTATTAAACGCGTGAATAAGATAGTTCACTGCATCTAGTGCATAATAATCTTTAGGGTACCATCCTTGACCAATTGCTACAGCTTGATTTCGGAAATTTTCCATCAAACGTCCCTCTTGCTGATAGGCCAATTCTAATCGTTGATTTTCTGCAACTACTGCCTGGTAATTTCTTAGATGCTGTTCATTTTCATTACGAATACCTTTATTCACAAACGCAATCATTAGTTCCAGCTTGTTTTGAATGATGAAATAGGTGGCTACAATTGATACTCCAAGTAGAATTAATGTTATAGGATTAGGAGTCAAAAGCAAACGTAGAGGGAATACCAGTAAGATCCCTCCCATAATCAGTGTCGCTGGATAAATCCAGCTATCTTTTGAACCTTTCATACGACGATACAATAGAAATAAAAATCCTGATAAGAATAAAACTTCAAAGATAATATCTCCGATTAATCGATTCACAGCACCAAGTAAGATGACATACAATAAATCCCCTAATAGTATGGCAATACTTGAAAATACCATAATTGAAAAAGCAAGTTTTAGAGATTTATGAGACAATGTGTTATCGTTATATTCATCTTGATGAATCAATTTTGCTGTTCTCATTTGATTAACAAGTGTAACTTGACGTGAACGTGCCTGAATAAATCCTAAAATATTCTCACGAATTAGTTCTAGTTTCGAAACAATTTCTTCTCTTGTTTCCATATATAACCTCCTCTATCACTAATTAGCAACATTTTACTAAAATTTTGAATATAAGAATTGCCGCAAAAAAATATCAAACAATCCTTATATTCTTTAGAGCCATTAGTGTTAAGTATTGCATGAAATGCAATACTCTGATGTACTTAGTATATCAGCAAAATTTCATTCCACTTCTTATCTAAATATAGTAGTTTGACTTGATTTTTTAAATTCTTAAACATTTTTCCACTTATTTTCAAGATTTTCACCTAAGTATCTCGTCTCCCTCTATGTTTCTCCCCTTTTTTCTGCTATACTTATGAAAGAATACCGATCAAAAGGAGAAACACTATGGAATTAAAGAAACGTTCTGAATTTCCTGAAAACGAACTCTGGGACCTAACAGCCCTCTACCAAGACCAGGAAGACTTCTTGCGTGCCATTGAAAAAACACGTGAAGAAATCAATGAATTTGTCCGTAACTACAAGGACAACCTCCACACCTTTGAAGACTTTGAAGCTGCCTTTGCCATCTTTGAACAGATTCAGATTCAGCTCAGCCACATTGGCAACTACAGCTTTATGCCTCAAACGACGGACTTTGGTGATGAAGCTTTTGCGGAAATTGCCCAAGCAGGGATGGATTTTGAAACCTGGGCCAGCGTAGAGCTAACCTTCTTTGATGATGCCTTGGTCGAAGCAGATGAAGAAGTCCTTGAACGCCTGGGTCAACTCCCTCACCTCACTTTTGCCATTCGTCAGGCTAAAATCAAAAAAGCTCACTACTTGGGAGCTGATGTGGAAAAAACTTTGACCAACCTTGGTGAAGTCTTCTACGGACCGCAAGACATCTATACCAAGATGCGGGCAGGTGACTTTGAAATGGCTGATTTTGGAGTAGATGGAAAAGTTTACAAGAATAGCTTTGTCACCTATGAAAACTTCTACCAAAACCATGAGAATGCGGAAGTCCGTGAAAAAGCCTTTCGTTCCTTCTCAGAAGGTCTCCGCAAGCACCAAAACACGGCTGCTGCTACCTATCTAGCCCAAGTCAAATCTGAAAAACTAATCGCAGATATGCGAGGCTACGACTCCGTCTTTGACTATCTTTTGGCTGAGCAGGAAGTAGATCGTACTATGTTTGACCGTCAGATCGACCTGATCATGAAGGACTTCGCTCCAGTCGCTCAAAAATACCTCAAACACGTAGCTAAGGTCAACGGCCTTGAAAAAATGACCTTCGCTGATTGGAAGTTGGACTTGGACAGTGCGCTCAACCCAGATGTTACCATCGATGGCGCTTATGATTTGGTCATGAAATCTGTCGCACCTCTTGGAGAAGAATATTCCCGCGAAATTGCCCGCTACCAAACCGAACGTTGGGTCGACTTTGCAGCCAATGAAGGCAAGGATTCCGGTGGATATGCGGCCGATCCATACCGCGTTCACCCTTATGTCCTCATGAGCTGGACAGGACGCTTGAGCGATGTCTACACCCTGATCCACGAGATCGGACACTCTGGTCAATTTATCTTTTCAGACAACAACCAAAGCTACTTCAACGCCCACATGTCGACCTACTATGTGGAAGCTCCTTCTACCTTTAACGAGCTCCTCCTTAGCGACTATTTGGAACACCAGTTTGACGATCCTCGTCAAAAACGCTTTGCTCTGGCTCACCGTTTGACAGACACCTACTTCCACAACTTCATCACCCACTTGCTGGAAGCAGCCTTCCAGCGCAAGGTCTACACCCTGATTGAAGAAGGTGGGACCTTCGGCGCTAGCAAGCTCAACAGCATCATGAAGGAAGTCTTGACCGAATTCTGGGGAGACGCTGTTAAAATCGATGACGATGCAGCTCTAACCTGGATGCGCCAAAGCCACTACTACATGGGGCTATACAGCTACACCTACTCAGCTGGATTGGTTATCTCAACAGCGGGATACTTGCATCTGAAGAACTCTGAAAACGGAGCCAAAGATTGGCTGGACCTCCTCAAATCAGGTGGCAGCAAAACCCCACTTGAGTCAGCTATGATTATCGGAGCAGATATCTCAACGGATAAACCGCTTCGCGATACCATCCAATTCCTTTCAGATACTGTAGAGCAAATCATTGCCTACAGTGCTGAGTTGGAAGAATAAACTCTTCTACAGCTAACTCTAAAATAAGCTAGTAAAAATGCAGAGGTGTTAGAGATGTATCAAGAATTACAAAATAAAGTAACAGAAGAAAAACCAAGCTATTGTCGAGAAGAAATCCAGTGGTTACTGGAACATTTAGGAGACCCCTCACCAGAAATTCGTGATGACCTCGTTTTTACAAGCTTGGCTAGAGGGTTGCAAGAAGAGCTATTTACACAGGAACAATTTCATTTCATTGCTGAGACGATTTCATCCGATAAAGGAGTAGAAAAAGAGATTGATAAGCTAGGGTTGCCTACACTTGAACGTTCGTTTAGGGCACTGATTTATGCAAATCTCTTGTCTGTTGATGCCAACCCGCAATCGATTTTTTATCAAGGATTAGAAGCTGAAATCCGTACTGTCCTTTTACATCAAGGCTTATACTATCTTTCAAAAGAAAAGGATACAACTGGTTTTTCAAGCCAGTATGGTTGGGTTCACGCTTTTGCACATGGAGCGGATCTCTTGACAGAGGTGGCTTGTCATCCAGACTTTCCTAAAAACAGAGTTCCTGAAGTCTTTAACATACTTGGCCAAATCTTTAAAAGAATTTCAATTCGTTTTACCGATGATGAGGATTGGCGCTTGGCGAGAGTGCTTTATGAACCTATTTTACAGGGAAAGTTAGAGCAAGAACAGGTAGCTTCTTGGATAAAAGCTGTTGATTTTCCGATAGAAGAAAGGGAAGATTTTTATAAATTTTCCAACTTCAGATCTTGTCTGTTAGAAGTCTATGTCCAACTAGACCAAAGAAACATTTTACAAGCTGACTTGAAAGAAGCTATTCAATCTTTTCAATGCTAAATGTGATACTGTGAATGTAAAACTCTCCAAAAATTTCAAGTTACTTTTCTCGAAACAGAAGAATTATTGATGATAAAAGAGCCTTGTTCCTCGTTTAAAAGAACAGGGCTCTTTCTTTGAATATAAAATAGCACTCCTATCTTACTACTGGGAGTGCTATTAATTTTAACTCAACTCGGCTACAATGGCCTTGATTTGGCCTGCAGTGTGTACCCCTGCGACTTGTTTCACTACCTGTCCATCTTTTTTAAAGAGCAAGGTTGGGATGGACATAATACCGAAAGCACGCGCTGTTTCTGGATTTTCGTCCACATCCATTTTCAGGATTTTCAATTCATCTTCCGAAAGTTCTTGGGATAATTTTTCTAGGATAGGGGCTTGCATACGACAAGGACCACACCAGGTCGCCCAGAAGTCTACCAAGACCAATCCTTCTTTAGTTTCTGCTTCAAATGTTGCGTCTGTAATTGCTTTTGCCATTGTCTTTCTCCTTTAGTTTTTGTATTGATCGAGGTCTTGCTTCATCAAATAGAAGAAGACATCTCCGTATACACCTTGATAGTCCAACTCATGTCCATTATAGGTCAATTTTGTCACAGGAAAATAATCCGCAACCCCGATTAGGCAGGCCTGTTGGGAGCGTTCAAATTCTTCATAAGAGTCAAAATGCATGACTCGTTCTTGTTTTGCACCGTCTAGATAAGTAATATCAATCATAGCGATAACCTCTGTTTCATTTTATAGAACAATTGTAACTTCAATCATTACATCTGTCAAATAAAACGACTTGATCAGAATGATGAATCTTGTTCGAAAAAAGGCAATAAAAAAGCCCTCTGAAGTCAGAGGGCTAATTTGAGCTCGGGCTAAAATCCTAGTGAAAAAGATGAAACTCCTTGTGTTCATCGAACACTGTGTCGTTTCCCTATTTTCATACGGATTTTTGGCGCCCTTAGCATCATGTTTCTTGCTGGATAAAACGATTCTAGACAAGGCGACAAGCCGAATATTGTACTGAAATTCTAGTAAAAAAGAAAAGCTACTCCATAATAGAGTAACTTAACTTTTTTGTATTCAATTGAACACGGCCTAAGCACTTGGCAAAAAAGATAAAATTTCCTAGAAACTGAGGTTTCTTCGTCGATTTTCCTATTTTTGCTTTGTGCTTTTGACAGCCTTTGTATCTTGAATTAACGACGAAGACCAAGAGAGTTGATCAACTCACGGTAACGGTTAACATCGTTTGTACGAAGGTAAGCCAACAAGTTACGACGGCGACCGATTTTCTTCATCAAACCACGGTAAGTAGCGTGGTCTTTTTTGTGTTCTTTGATGTGTTCGTTCAAGTGGTTGATTTCCCAAGTAAGGACAGCAACTTGTACTTCTACTGAACCAGTGTCACCTTCGTGACGTGCGTATTGTGCAATGATTTCATTTTTTTTCTCTTTTGAGATTGCCATGATAAGCTCCTTTTCTTTATGCTCTATCCGAGTGGCAGGTTTGGCATGGCCTACTACCAAGAAAGAGTTAGTTGTCTGATCGACCTTCTTATTCTACCAAGATTTCATCTTTCTGTCAAACACTTGTGTTCCCTTCACGATAAATTTTAAAGGGCGGATCCAAATTCAGGATCACATCATTCAGGTTTTAGGTCCTTTGGAGAAAAACAGTCTACAAAGGCAGTTAAAAAGACAAATATCTGTTAGAACATTTGCCTTTTTATTATCAAAATCTTATTTATCTTTTCGTTTTCCACGCAAGAGCAAACCAACTGCTACAACTGCTAAGAGTGCACCAACTCCGATCAATCCGTAGGCAACGACTTCACCTGTTGATGGAAGAATTTTTTTCTTTCCTGCTTTTGATGTCGTTGACGATTGAGGTTTCTCCGACGTGCTTGATGGTGTTGTAGGGGGGGTTGTCGAAGGTGTAGTTGGTGGCGTAGTTGGCGGAGTCGTTGGGGTATGATGGTTGGTGACGGTGAAGCCATCAATCTTAGTCGTATACCCCGCTACTGAATCCTCTGTCAGGGTGTAGTCAATCTTCTTACCTGCTTTGTATACGGGAAGATTCGTAAAGGCTGTCTTCCAATCAGTCGCTGCACTTAGTTCTTGGCTAGCTACTTCTTGACCATCAGCAAGGAGCCGAACGGTTACCTTATCTGGACGTAGGCCATCTTTATTTTCCTTGTCATCCCAGACTTTCTTAACCGTAACCTCTGTTACTTCTGGTGTACGGCTATTGGTGATATTGTTTCCCTCAACACTTGCGACATAGCCTTTCACAGGTTCTTCTGAAACACTATAGGTAATAGCATGGCCAGCATTGTCGACTAGATCCAGATTGTCAAACTGATACAGCCAATTCCCGTCTTTATCAGCTTTCACTTCTTTAGAAGCAACTTTGACACCATATGCAAGGAGATTGACAGTGATTTTTGAAGGCCGTTTGCCGTCTTGGTTGTCATTGTCATTCCATGTTTTTTGGCCAGAGATACTGGTTTTTTCTTTTTTGTTCACGACTTCACGGGCGATTTCAAGGTTATTCCCCTTTCCAAAATCATCCTTGCTGATCTTGAGGGGTTCTGCAGAGAGCACATAGCCTGCTGGAGCTTGGATTTCTCGCACCGTATAGGCTTGCTTGGTCAATCCAGTCACAGTTCCCTTACCGTTCTTATCCGTCGTGATGGTTCCGACTTGCTCACCCGTAGCGTCTGCTGTTACAGCAAAGACAGCGCCCGCAAGAGCTTGACCTTTTTCTCCTTTTTTGTGGATGGTGAATGAATATTTCTCCCCATCAAAGTTTCCATCAAGGAATTGATAGCGGATGACAGCATCCTTATTTTGCTCCTTGATTTCTGTCGCAGTCATGGTCGCATTGTTTTTGTATTTGGTATTGATGGCTGGAACCTTATCCAAATAGACGTCATAGCGAATCGTCATGCCCTGTGCAGGCTCTAGATCGCCAATGTGGACAGTCAGAGATTGCCCATCTGCACTCACTACAGGTAAATAATTCTTGGTAACATTCGTGGTGTCTCGCAAATGATAGGCACCATCTTCATCGCTAACCTTCCAAGTCCCTGTATGAATTCGAATCGAATCAGTCTTGATCTTCCCATCTGTAAAGGCCAGTTGGTCCGCAATATCAATATTATGGAGGGCTGTATGTCCTTGATTGATGTTCAAGGTATAGGTTAATTTTAATTTATCGCCTGAATTGGTCCAGCCCCATTTGCTAAAGACCTCCGGAGTTGGCGGATTCTCGCCTGGATTGACCCCTCTATAATCGATCTTTCCACCTGAAATGACGTCCTTGTCCACTTTTAGCGTAAAGTTAAGCGTCTTTTTCTCCTTCACAACCGCATGGTCTACACGCGCAAAAAAGCGCAGTTTTCCTGTCACATTGGCCAGTCTTTCAGGATAGTCTGTATAGGTCACGGTGATGACTTTTCGTTGATCATCTACCGTTGCCGTCGCAACTTTTTGACCACTTGGATCGAGCAGGTCAATGGTGTCCATTTCAAAGACCTTAAAGCCATCTCCAAGTTGGATAACGGTCTGATCCCCCGCTTTTACTCGCCCGTTTGGAAGGACAAAGTTGGCTTCCACCTGAAAACTTTCCCATACTCCCAGTGGATCTGTAATCGCGCCACCCGTTGATTTTGAGATATTTACAGATGTCACGACATCATTGATCGTATCTGCCTGTACTTTAGTGAGATGATGGGGCCTTGCAAATCCTAAAGCCACTAACAAGAATAGGGCAACTGTTGACACAACAGAATAGATCCGCTGTTTCATAAACGAAGATTCTCCTTTTTCATAATCTACTAGATAGGGTAGGCTGATCAAAAAATTATCACTACATATTGTGATTTTTAGCACAACCCATCTTTTTTCATTATAATCGATTTAGTTTGATAAGACAAGCTAATATATATGCTTTTTGTATTTTAAGTACATTTTTTTGATACAAAAAAGCAGACGGTTGCAACCAGACTGCTATCTTTTCGATTCTTTATAAAGAAACTCCAAACACCTCTAAAGAGGCCAATTCTGAAGGATGGATCCTTCGCCATTCTCCCAATTGAAGGCCTGGATCTAGCGCTAGAGGCCCCATGGAAATCCGCTCAAGATCGACCACTTCCTTGCCACAGGCAGCGACCATGCGCTTGACCTGATGGAATTTTCCTTCTGCAATTTCGATTTCCACGTAGGAGCTGGCGCTTGCCTCATCCACTTCTAAGATCTGCAGTTTGGCAGGCAAGGTCGTGAAGTCCTTGAGGGCGATGCCTGCTTCAAAACGGGCCACATCTGCCTCATCCATGATCCCAGCTACCTTGGCACGGTAGATTTTTGAAACATGCTTTTTGGGAGAGAGCATGGCATGAGCGAGCTTGCCATTATTGGTCAAAAGGAGCAAGCCATGAGTATCAATATCTAGGCGTCCGACAGGAAAGACTTCCTTGTGACGAGCTGTTTCGTCTAATAGATCCAGCACCGTTTGGTGATGGTCATCTTCTGTCGCAGAGATGACCCCAGGCGGTTTATTGAGCAGATAGTAAACGAAGCTCTCATGGACCAGCGCTTCTCCCATAAAGCTCACCTGATCCTTGTCAGGATCGATCTGCAGCTTTCCTGCTGTCTCTTTTTTTCCATTCACTGCGATTTTCTTTTGCTTGAGAAGCTGCTTGACCTCCGTCCGACTCCCCACACCACAATCTACTAAAAATTTATCCAGTCGCATGCTTATTTCCCACTATGTTTGACAATCCACAGGCCAAAAACAGATACCAAAATCATGAGCAAGCCAGAAAATCCAAAAATAAAGGCTGGAGCAGATGAGACTGTTCCTAGTAGGCTGAGGACAAAGGTTGTTGCGATCGATCCTGTACTACAACCCAAAACCGCAATAGAAGTTGCTTGGCTCAAGACTCCTGCTGGCATCTTATCCGATAAAACATGGTAGACAGTTGTCAGCGCGACACTATAAGTAAAACCTGAAGCAATGGTCACCAGTGCCAAAATGGGAAGATTGGAAGAAAAGCCAATCAAAAGCTGGGTCAAGCCAAAGGCCACACCTGATACCAGTAGCAACCGCTCACGGAACAAATGGGTTAAAGGAGAGAAGGCCAAACCGGCTAGGATTCCGACAAATTGCATGGCTGCTAGGATGATGCCTGCCGTTTGGGCAGTGCCGTGTCCGACTTGCTCCACCACACTTGGAATACGGACGGTAATCATGACATTGGACAAGACGATAGCTGCCGCAACGACAGCGAGACCAAGAGCAGTCCGCCACTGACCCCCTGTCATCTTGGTCTCCCGATGCTCCTCCTCGATGAGTTCAGCAGAATTCCCATAAGGGACAAAGAGTAAATACAAGAGCAAGATAGGAATACTAATGCCATAGACGAGAAAGGCTGCCTGCCAACCAAAACGAATCAAAAAACTCACCCCGAAGGTCAAAACAGCGGTCCCCACAACCTCTGCCGAACCACGGATTCCCAAGGTCTGGATGCGTTCTTTTCCCTTATAGCGCTCACTGATGATGGCAATGGCAGATACATTTAAGAGCCCTACCGCCATCCCAAAAATAATCCGAGACAGAAAAACAACTGGGTAAGCCGGACTGATCAAGGGAATAAAACCACACAAAGCATAGGCTACCAGACCTGTCACGATCATCTGGCGCTCCGACAAGAGGCGCTCGATCCATTTATTAAAAATCAGCGAGACCATAATCCCAGCCGAAGGAAGAGAAACCAAGAGCTCGATCATGCTGTGAGGCATGTCCTTATAGTAGGCAAACATTTCCGACTGGGCACTAGAGATCGAAAATGAGGTTGTCAAAATAAATGAAAGGGCGAGAATACTCACCTTCTCCATGATCTTTTTCATGAGGTTATCCTTTAAGTTAAACTTTTTTTCACACTTCCTCTATAATAACACGATCTAGTAAAAGGAAGCAATAGATAGAATTAAAAAAACGAAATGATTTCTGTATCATTTCGTTGGATTATTGACAAAGTCATCTTAGAAACTTTCCTTAGGTGAGTACGGACGTCAGCGAACTTCGAAGAAGTTCCATGACTAAATCAAGATACAAAGGGCGTCTGCGGATACAGTCAAAATAGGAAGTTTGACGCAGAATCTTTAGATTCTAGGAAGACTTATCTTTTTGACACGATCCGCAGCCCGTGTTCAATTAGTTTTGAGCCTAGGGTCTCAATAATTCCGAGTGACTGAAACTATATCGTTTCAGTCACTTTTCTCACGGCGGAAAGTTTCAGTGTTTTCTTGATTTATTCTAAAAATTAGAACACATTTATATTTCTTTGTAGAATTTCTTTTAAAATGGTTTGCCTACATTCTAAACGAATAACTCAGAATTCATTTCGTTTTTGCTAACAAGTGAGAGGCAAAGATTCCCGTCAGGGCCATCAAAGCTCCAATCAGGAGAAAAAGCAGGGCATTGGTCGGAGCGAGAGGTGCGACCAACTGAAGGAAAAATGAAGAGAAGGCTGATCCGAGGTTGCAGCCAATCAAAACGAGAGAGGTCGCCAGATTCAAAAGATTGGTTGGGATCTTTTCAGACAGGTGATAGAAGATGCCGGTAACCCCCGTACTGTAGGTAAATCCTGCCAAGAGGGTTCCTAGAACCAGGCTCCACAGCTGTCCAGACAAGCCGATCAAGGCTAAAGCTAGACCGAAACCAAAGCACATGATCATGAGCAAGTTCTTTTTGAAAACATGTGTCAAACTAGCAAATCCCACTCCCGCTACAATCCCTGTCAATTGCATCAGACTTAGGACTGTTCCAGCTGTTGTCGCCGTTCCCATACGAGCATCAACAATGATATCCGGCACGCGCAGGCTAATGATGGAATTGAAACAAATGATAATACCAGCAATCACTGCTAGCATGAGGCTAAAGCGCCATTGTGGCGGACGAAGGCTGAGAGAATTGCCCTTCTTTTGCAACTTTACAGCTACTTGCCTATTTTCCTTAGGATAGGGCACAAAGAGGATATAAAAGAGCAAAATCAAATAGCCTGCACCATAGACGGCAAAGATAGCTGGCCAGCCTAGTGGCAGGAGTTGGCCCACCATAAAGGTCAAGATAGCCGCTCCTACTACTTCAGCAGAGCCACGGTAGCCAAGCATACGCGTCTTATCATTACCCCTATAGCGCTCACTAATGATGGAAATGGCCTTGGCATTGATCATCCCCGTACCCAGGCCGAAGAAGATACGGCTCAGAAAAATAAGGGGATAGTCTTGAAGGACCAAAGGCACCAGTCCACTGGTCGACATCACCAATAGACCAATGATAATCATCTGGCGCTCACTCAACCATCGCTCGACAAAGCTATTTAAAAAGAGCATGGCCACGACTGAGAAAGCTGGCAAGGAAACCAAGAGTTCCACCTGCCCCCCTGAATAGCCCAACTGGCCAAAATAAGCCTTCATGGCTGGTAAACCAGCTGTAATCGAAAAAGATGAAATCAGTATAAGAGACAAGCTCAAGAGACTGATTCTTTCCATTGTTTGTTTCATGTTAAATTTCCTATACCTTACTGGGAACATTTTGATCCAACTAGTTTTTTTCAGAAACTATTCAAACTAGTATTTTCAATCGAATCCTAGTATAATCAATTTAGCAAAAGAAAAACAGGACATTTGTCCTATTTTTGGAGATCCAGATGAAAAAAATTCACCACCCTAACCAACTTCAAACAATGATTGCAGACTACCAATTGGAGCAGATTTTCCCAAAAGACTGCCTCAGCCAGCTTGAACTCGTCCTCTACCAGGCAGGGGATTATATCTGCCGCCAAGGAACAGAGCAAGTAGTCATTCCCTATTTTCTCAAAGGACGACTGAAAATCGTCCACAGCCTTGAAAACGGCAGCGACACCATCCTTGAAATCCAAGAAAAACCAGGTCTATTAGGGGAGATCGAACTCCTGCTCGATCGGGTTTGTATCACATCGGTCATTGCCGACCAGGATTCACTGGTCGTTCAGCTCTCTGCTCGGCATTTCAAAGACCACCTACTGCTGGACCCGACCTTTCTGCGTTCGACTGCCAAGACCTTGGCTAAAAAATTGCACCAGATCAACTATTTCGCTCCTGCTAATTTCCACTACTCGGTCAAGAAGCGCGTGGCCACTCATTTCCTTGAGCATTGCGATGAACAGGGCACCATCAAGCCCAAGATGAACCAATTGGCCCTCCTTTTTGGGATCAGCTACCGCCACCTCAGCCGCGTGATCAAGCAGATGATTGAAGAGGGGTTGATCAAAAGAGACAGACGGATCTATACGATTTTAGACCGAAAAAGAATGGGTGACTTGTCCATCAAACACACGGAAACAACTGACAGAAAACTTTAATTTCAAGCTCTTTTGTGTTATCATGTAAGGTAGAAAGAAAGTGAGAGTAAAACAATGAAAGCAATTGAAAAAGTTACAAGAGCATCCCATTTGATTGATATGGATGACATTATCCGCGAAGGAAATCCAACACTTCGAGCAGTCGCTGAAGATGTGACCTTCCCTTTGTCCGATCAGGAAATCATCCTGGGTGAAAAAATGTTGCAATTCTTGCACCATTCTCAAGATCCTGTTATGGCTGAAAAACTTGGCCTCCGTGGAGGCGTTGGACTTGCTGCACCACAGTTGGATATCTCAAAACGCATTATCGCTGTATTGGTTCCAAACCTAGAAGATGCTGATGGCAACCCACCAAAAGAAGCCTATAGCCTTCAAGAAGTCATGTACAATCCAAAGGTTGTTGCCCATTCTGTTCAAGATGCGGCTCTCGGGGACGGGGAAGGCTGTCTCTCTGTTGACCGCAATGTCCCAGGCTATGTGGTCCGCCACGCGCGCGTGACCGTTGAGTACTTCACAAAAGATGGGGAAAAGAAACGCATCAAACTCAAAGGCTACAACTCCATCGTCGTCCAACATGAAATCGACCACACCAACGGCATCATGTTCTACGACCATATCAACCCAAACAACCCATTTGAAATCAAAGAAGGCCTTTTGATATTAGAATAGGATACAAAGGGCGTAGCGGATACAGTCAAAATAGGGAATACGACGAATAATCCAAAAGATTCTAGGAGTATTCATCTTTTTGACAAAATTCGCAGCCCGTGTTCGATTCCGCTAAGATACAAAGGGCGTAATTAACAAGAAACACCTAACCAAGGAAGCTCTCGGTTAGGTGTTTTTTTGTTATTTTTTGCCTTGCTTTTTCTTTGAAACCTTACGTATGATAGAGTGCACTATACTGATAAATAGATCAAGCACGATTGTATAAACTAAAATTCTCACTCCCCACACTAGCCAAAATGGATATTTTATACCTGGTTTAGAATATCCTGAATTATAGGCAATTATTGTAAAGGACAGAAAAACTAAAATTTCTAATAAAATACGATGTTTAGCTTTTTTCAGACTGAAGCTTTTCAACCAATCCAGCAGTAAATTCCACAGAGTCGGATTATTCTCAGGTTTATCTTCCCAGTATTCCCTGCTTTTCGTTTTCAAATACAAGAGGTAGAACACTTCTGTCAGCAACTGAGTAAAAGCATAGCTAAATAATATCGAACCTGAGACACCTAATATCATTCCGAAATGTCCTGAAAAAATAGCTCCTATCATGGAGCAGGCGAAGATAATGTAGATCGAATTTCTACTATACACACTAGATTTTGCAAAATAATTCCCAATTGTCCTTTTCTTTGAAAATCCGGCTTTAAGTTGTTGTTTGAGCCAAAAATAATGATAAACAAAACCGGCGATCACACAAAGAATTAGAAACGGGATCACTATCTCAGCTCGTTGATTGTATTCTCGCAAAGTGTGTCCAGAATAAACTAAAATAATATACGCTAAGAGAATTAAGGACAGAAAGATCCCTGTGTAAGAAATCAGTAATAAAATTGTAGACTGAATTTGCTTTTTATATATGAAAGAGCCAGTCAATGGAAGCAAATTCGCAATCACTAGATAGATAAAATAGGCAAAAATAAAACTATAGAAATAATTACTGAATGGATTTATTCCATATCCCTTAGATAGGTAATAATATTGAAACAGCAAGAAGATTGCAAGTAAACAAGCTCCTGCCCAAGAAATAACCATCATATTTGCTGAAGCGCGTGTATTAGCTAAACTTTGAAAATAGACTTTGTTAGCCTGCTCAATATCCATTTTCTTTTCGTTTTTCATAGCATGCTCCTTTCTAAAACATTCTTTTAAGGTAAAAAGCAGATTAAGACTACTCCTACCTCTGAGTTTCACTCGACTGGATCTATTTTACTTTAGCTTTGAAAGAGATGATTGGGGAGTAAAAAATTAAATTCCCAGCTGATAAAAATAGAAATGAAACACTTAATAAAACTATATGAAAAATAAAATTAGGACTAAGGTTTAAAAGAATCACGTAGCATATTGCAATTGATACTACTAAAGCAAATAATGTTAAAGTTAGAATCAATAGTATTTTCTTTATCTCACTTGGAAAACAATACACTTTCCGAGGTGTTTTATCTGCCACTATTTCCTGCATCCCTTCCCCTCTACCCATCCAAATCCGAAGTCCCACTACAAAAATTAAAATCAACATCATCAAGGATAGATTAAGCAAGTGAGAGGTAAAATTGAGGTATTTTTCTATTGGAAATGCCCTTGCTAATAACATGGAGGTTACACCTAGACCAAGCGAGGTCTTCCCAATTTTATTATTCACTAAACTCTGATGCTTCTTATCTCTCTCAAACACTTTCGGAGCTAGGACTCCTACTTCATCCTCTGTTAGCTGATAGGCTTTATGAGGGATAAAATAAACAAACCACGGCAGAAAATAGGTGATGATAATTGGCCGATCGACCTCCATCAAATACCACTCTCCATCGACTTTTAACAAATGATAGCGAAAGTTCATTTTCGGCAACCGTTCGATTTTTGCTGGTTTAAACATAGATGATCCTTTCTTAAAATTTCTTACTTAACGGAGACGTTGAAGGAACTCATTGCAAGCCAACAAAAGTACTTGTGACTAACATTTAAACAATTCCATCCACTCATGAAAGATCATACCTTCTATCATACCTAATTTAACTTTAAGGATCAAGTTTTGACAAAAAAGTATCCAACTTCTTAGCAGTTGGATACTTTTTACTCTATTAATTTTTAGCACAGTAGTTGATTGCTCAAAACACTGTTTTGAGGCGGCAGATAGGGATTGCGAAGCAAGACCCTTCCTAATCAACTGGGTGGGGGAACTAAAAAGGTCCTGTGGATCTTTTTTGCCCGAGCCTTAAAATCAAAAAGCGAGGAAGAAATCGAGACTTCGTCTACCGATTTCTGTCTCTCGGCACAGTGGTTGATTGACGGTACTCGAACCTTTCGGTTCTTCGTCCAGTCTAATCAACTGTGTGGGGGCAGGACTACGAAATCGAGACTTCGTCTACCGATTTCTGTCCTGCTCCCTATATTGCCCAATCTCCGTTACGGAAGACTGGGACGCGGGTGCCGTCTTCTCGGATGCCGTCGATATCCATTTGGCTTGAGCCAATCATGAAGTCAACGTGGACATCTGAGCGGTTGAGGCCGGCTGCTTCGAGTTCTTCTTCTGTGAACGCTGCGCCACCTTCTACGCTGGTGGCATAGGCTGCTCCGATGGCCAAGTGGTTAGAGGCATTTTCATCAAAGAGAGTGTTAAAGAAAGTAATTCCTGATTGGGAAATTGGGCTTGGGTCTGGTACGAGGGCACACTCACCCAAGGCACGCGCTCCCTTGTTTTTGAAGACCAAATCTTTCATAACTTGATCGCCTTTTTCAGCTGTGATATCTACGATTTCTCCGTTTTCAAAGGTTACTTTGATCCCTTCGATGATGTTCCCATTGTAGCTAAGCGGTTTTGTAGAAGTGACATAGCCTTCTGCGCGACGGAAGTCAGGAGCTGTGAAGACCTCTTCTGTCGGCATATTTGGCAAGAAGCCTTCGCCTTGAGCATTGATAGCTCCGGCAGATTCCCAAACGTGGTTTTTCGGCAAACCAAGGGTCAAATCGGTTCCTGGTGCTGTGTAATGAAGGGCTGAGAATTGTTCCTTATTGAGCATCTCTGCCTTGCTCTTGAGAATAGCCGCATGCTCTTCCCAAGCCTTGACTGGATCTTCCTCGTAGACTCGGCAGGTCTTGAAGATTTGATCCCAAAGGAGATCCACTGCTTCTTCGTCGCTCGTCGCATTTGGGAAGACTTTTTTCGCCCATTCTAAACCAGCTGCTGCAGCAACCGTCCAGCTGACCTTGTTAGATTGAGTGGCGATGCGCATTGGTTTCATGGCCATGCCCAAAGCCTTAGCCGAGGCAGAAAGCTTCTCTGCATCAACACCATTTAAGGCACCTGGATCAGATGAACGGACACCAAGACGACTGGCTTTGTGTTCCAAGAAGTAGTTCATCTCTGCAATCTTGTAGTCTGGCACATTGTCCAAGCGATCCATTGGCGCATGGAGGAATGTTTCCCGAGTAGTGAAGTCATCTCCCCATTGGACAATCACTTCGTGTGCCCCCAAGGCATAGGCTTCCTTCACAATCAAGTGGGCCAATTCTCTTTGTTCCACATCGATGTTCAAGACCAAGGTATGGCCAGGTTGCACGTTGATGCCATTTGCCACCAACAATTTCGCATATTTTTCAAGGTTTTCTTTAAAATTTGGTAAAACCATTTTTTTCTCCTTCATAAGTGAATGATCTCTTCCTAGTATACCATAAGTCCATGTAGAATTCTTTTAAAGCATAAACAACCTTTTTTAATATAAGATAGGTTAAGTGATTCTGAAAAGAAATAAAAATGAGTTCTTTTTAGAACGAATCAAGAAATACCGAAACTTTCCGCTGTGAGAAAAGTGCCTGAAACTTAATAGTTTCAGGCACTCGGAATTATTGAGACCTTAGGCTCAATAATTAGTCATGGAACTTCGTAGAAGTTCGCTGACGTCCGTACTCACCTAAGGAAAGTTTCTAAGTAGACTTTGTCTTCAACTGAAAGGATTCCGCTCCTGCAGAATCCTTTTTCTTCTTCCTTCTAGCTTAAGGAAGAACATAGCCCTGATCATCTACTGTATGGGGATGCCCAGAATTGCCATTCCCTCTCAAAGCTTCCAAATCTTGATCTAAAATTGAATTGTAATCCGTACTACCTTCACGGGTTACCCGAGTCGATACTTGGCGCAAGAGTTTTTCATTGAGATTACGAACCCAGCGACCATTACTATGGTCATTGGCCCGCATATAATTTTCTCTCACAATTTCTCCATAAAGGACTTCGTTGACTTGGTAGCCTTGCTTGCGCAGTCCCAACAAACCGATCTCGACGATCTCATCTGGGCTATAGTCTTCGAAGTCAAATGTAGTCGGGATCCGACTTTGCAGACCTGAATTGACCTGCAAGAATTCGTGCATCTCTTTCGTGTAGCCAGCAAAGATAATCACGATATCACGACGATGGTCCTCCATAAATTTGAGGACTTCATCCAAAGCTTCCTTCCCAAAATCATCATTTGAACCGGTAAAGAGCGTATAGGCCTCATCGATAAAGAGGACTCCACCCAGTGCACTCTCTAAAACTTCGCGCGTCTTTAAAGCTGTTTGACCTTGGTAGCCTCCAACCAGATTGCTCCGCGACACTTCGATGAATTTCTTCTGATTGATCACCCCTTTTTGGAAGAGGATATTGCCCAAAATGCGGGCAACGGTGGTCTTCCCTGTACCGGGATTTCCAAGAAAGAGGGAGTGCAAGGTCGTATCTTCGACAATACCGCCTTGTTCGGCTCGTTTTTGGTTGAACTCAGCCATGGCTACGAATTGTTCGACTTGCTCTTTCACCTTGGCAATGCCAACCAAACGGTTGAGAGCAGCCATCCCATCTTCTTCCTTGTCGGCTCCGGCTTGATACTTGCCTTGGTTCAGGACAGCATCAATATCACTGTTCAAAATGGTCTCAATATCGTCAGAACCTTGGGCTACTACCCGATCTGCCATGGTCTTGGTCAATTGCTCATCGAGGTTACGGATCCAACGACCATTGCTCTTATCTAGTGAGGCATCATAAGCCCGCTTAATATGCCGCGCATAGTAGTCCCGGTCTTCGAGCTTGTAGTCCCCTTTGTTTAAAATCATTTCCCCTAGTTGGACAATCTCATCTCCCGTGAAATCTTCAAAGATGAAATTATTTGGCACCCGAGAACGAAGGCCTGGATTGGTCTTTAAGAACTCTTCCATTTCCTTGGTATAGCCGGCAAAGATGATCATAATGTCATCGCGATTGTCCTCCATAAACTTGAGGATGGTATTGATCGCCTCGATCCCAAAATCCGCACCGCTGTCCTTTTTATCCAAGCTATAGGCTTCATCAATAAAGAGGATGCCTCCTCGCGCTTTTTCGAGCAGGGCCTGGGTCTGTTCAGCTGTTCCTCCAATATTCGAAGAGATCAGATCGGACTCCGTTGCTTCCACAAAACGGAATTCTTCTCCTGAGAGAACACCCGCATCAAAGAGCACTTGTCCCAAGAGACGGGCCACCGTGGTTTTCCCTGTTCCAGGATTTCCCATAAAAGCAGCATGCAAGGTTTGCTTTTCAGGAGCCTTGCCACTGGCGATTCGTTTCTTGTTAAATTCCACCATGTTGATCATTTTCTTGATCTCATGTTTGACTTTTTCAAGACCGATCAGGCTATTGAGCTCTTGAAGAGCATCTTGTTTCTTCTCTGGTCCAGAGCCCGTTGCAGGGGTTGATGCCACCGTTGCATCCATTGCCTGTCCCGTAGAAGCCACTTGCGCATTGCCCTTGGCCACTTCTCTGCCAATGAGATAGTCACAACCATCCTCGATTTCCTTGGTCAGATCACGCGCATCGCCCTGCCTATAGGTTATGGTGCTTGCCTTCACAAAGGCCCCACTTTGAAGCCGGATATTGGGATCCGCAATCTTATGACAAATCATATGCTCAGCCATCAGCACACTCTCATCAAAAACTCCAAATGAAATGGTTTGGGCATTCTCATTCAAGAAAGTCGTTTCTCCAGTCAGGGAAGCAAAGGATTCTTCATAGACGCATAAAAATTCTGTAAATGTAGCCTGGTGAGCTCGGATCATACTATTGTATGAATTGATGGAGGTCATACGATCCGAATCCGAATTGAATTGAACATTGTTGTCAAGACAGATTCCAGTTCCGGTAGGTAGCTCAATTTTACAGTTTTCAGATTCCCAGATGACATTCCTCAACCAAACTGGTGGAAAATCATTTTCCAGATCTCCACCTGTAATCGTTGAATTTTTTGCGATCACTTCTGAGTCCTTGGCATGGATCGTATTATTACCAAATTTTTCAATTTGGACATTTTCTAAGGTCAACTTAGAGCCTTCATTCAGCTTTATTTTAGAAAAAATCGTTGAATTCCGAATGGACAATTCCGAAGCAGACATACCGATGGCACTTTGGTGTTTTTCCGGAACCTTCATTCCGACTCCTTCCAAAGTCATTTTCGAATGCGTATCCATATAGATAAAAAATTCATTATTTGTTGGAGTGGTTGCTTCAAAATAGACCTGTTTACAAGTGATGTCTGAGCCATTCCATAAGAGCAAGGCCGTATAATCCCCACCAACTTTAAACCATAGATCTTCAAATGTCACCTGAGCTCCCTCTACAAATCGGAAACAAGCCTCAATCGTGTTGTTAAACATGCGTCCATTGCCATTTGGATTTGGAACCACATGCCCCACAAAATGAAGGCTTTTATCGATCTCGATCACTTTATTTGTCGGCCATTGAAAGACATACCCATTTTCAAACTCGATAGTATCTCCATCCTGCGCTTTTTCAACCGCATCCATAAAGTTCCAACTATTGTTGTAAGGCCCTACTAAATATCTCGCCACTCCCCTGTCCTCTCTTTCATCTTTTTGAAGAAAATCCCTTTCTTTCAGGTTGCTTCTCACAAACACTTATTACTAAAAATTTTAACACATTCTAGGGCCAAAGAAAACACCTATCAGATCAGAGAGGACTGAAAAATCTCTATTTTCAAAAATGAAAATAGAGGCTATCATTTAATCTTTTAAAGCTGAAAATAAGCCGGCTAGAGCAATCGCTCCTGGGAGCATGGCGGTGGAAAGGAGTAGCACATTGTCAGCCACTAACGAATCTTAAGCACGTAGGTCCTCCATCAAGTCTGAGACTGATTCAAAGGTCTGACTCACATTCCGATTTTGCTCTACATCCGTTACGACTTGGAGCAACTTCCCATGATTGTCTAATTTAACATCAAAAGGTAAGCCCTGATATTGAATAGCCTGACGAAGGAAAATGTTGATAGTTGTGGTCATATCCATCCCTAAATGATTAAAAATCTGTTGGGCCTGTTCCTTAACCTCACTATCCAAACGAATACTCATACTCGTCTTAGACATACTCTCCCCTTCTTTCTATCTTTTATTTTAACAAAAAGAAGGTTATTGTAAATCCATCAGATATACAACGGATGTCTATAAGCCAAAATATAGTAAAGAAATAAAATTAATGTCCCAAATATGGGAGATCCCAGCCTGAGTTTTAGTTTTAGAATATAATGTTGCTATCATAGATTAAGAGGTGAAAAAAATGAACCAGATTACGAAACAATATAAATTACTATATTTCTTGCTCATTTTATTAAGTCTGACAAGTGCTCTTTTAATGACATTCTTCTCTCTCCAATTAGGAAGAATACTTGATAGTATATCTAATTCAAATAGTGGATTACTCTTTCATATCACTATTTCTGTAGGTTCAATTTTACTGTGGTTCTTGATTTCTTCTTCCTATTCCTATCTTAAAAACCAATATGTAAAAAAAGTTATTTTAGATCTAAAAAGGCGTCTCTTATTACATTATTTATCGCGTGAGTTTAACCAAATTGATAACCGTAACCATTCAGATTTCTTAAATAATATCACCAAAAACAGTGACCTTATTCAAGAAAATTTATTAATCCCTAAAATCTCTCTAATTGCAAATTTAGGGAGCCTTATCATGAGTGTAGTTGCTATTATCTATATAGAATGGCGATTAGCATTAGTCTTTCTTTTATTGTCGAGTATAACGATTTTTCTATCACAAATTCCTGGAAAGTTAATGACTAAATCAACAAATAATTATTCTCTACAAAATAATCATTATTTGTCAAAAATGACAAACTTTATTAATGGTTTTGAACAAATTAAGTTATTAAATATTCAAAGCTGGACCCAAGAAAAAATTCAGGGAATCAGTTTAGAATTTGAAGAGTCCAGAAAAACATATCAATTTTTAAAAGACTTAGCTTCAACTACTGGAATTTTACTAAGTTTTGGCTCTCAACTATCCTGTATGGTCGCTGGTATCTTTTTTGTAAGAAATAACTTACTGACTATTGGATTACTCGTAGCAAGTATTCAATTATTAAACGGTGTTTTTGCTCCATTACAATCTATTCTTTACAATAAAAATTTAATCAGCAGTAGCAAGTCCATTATTGATAATATCCAAGAAAATCTATATGATTCAAATCATGAAATTTCCCATAAAACAAGTACAATTGATTGTGATAACATTTCGACCATTTCTATTGGCCAATTACATTATGAAATTGAAAATAAAATATTATTTGATCATTTTTCCTATGAATTTAAAAAAGGCAAACGCTATGCAATTATAGGTGCTTCAGGAGCTGGGAAAACAACTTTAGTAAAATTAATACTAAACTATTATTCCAAAAATCTTTATGATGGAGAAATAAAAATCAACGGAAAACAGAATATTGATATCCCCTCAGAGGAGTTATATAAAGATATTGCATTTGTGCAAAAAAATGATTTTCTGATTGAAGGAAATGTCCTAGAGAATATCAAACTATCCAGAAATCTTTATTTAACTGAAAAATTAAGAAAAGCCTTAGGATTTAATGAAGACTTCCTTAATAAGAGTCTATCTCAATCAGGCAAAAGCATTTCAGAAGGAGAAAAGCAACGAATTGATTTAGCTAGGTTTTTAGTCAAATCATATTCTACATATATATTTGACGAACCTACAAGCAACCTTGATCCAATAAAAGCAAAAGCAATGATGGACTACATTCTATCCATTAAAGATGCAATTGTTATTGTCATTACTCATGATCAAAATCCAAAAATATTGGAAGAGTTTGATCACGTTATTACCTTATAGATAAATGGCCTAGTCTACTAAATGAATGATGTGTTTCTCAAAGTATTCTTTGTAATTTTTGTAGATTGTTTTATTGAAGAGTTCGAAAATTTTTAAAGCTTCTTCGATTTTTAAAAGTGATTTTTGATTATGATAGAATTTCAGTTCCAAATATCCATCTAAATACAGCAAAATAGTTTGTTCAAAAAAATCTGTGGAATCCGCTAATATATTCTTCGTAGCCTGTTTTAAAAATAAAGATTCCTCATATAAGTCGTTCTCAATCATTATAATCAAAGAATTGAGAAGTAGTTGAATGAGAGATTGTCTATTTCTAGGTATAGAACTATACAACTTCCCTTTGTTGAGCACCTCTTTGGCATATCTAAATAATAAATCTGGAGATAGAACACGACAGCAATTTCCAAGGATGAGCGTTTCGTAATAACCCCAGTTTTCAACAGAAAATAAATAGTTTGTAAGATAAGAGGCGTCTTGACGACTCAATTGATGATTCTTATCCATTCCCGAAACAATACTCTCAATGAAAATAGCATTTAATTTATGGTAATGAGAATTTGTCCCATGAAAAAGTTCTATTTCTTTCTCTACCATATCTAGTAATGCTTGAGCATCTTCATTATATGCAGCCTGTTTAACAGAAGCTATTAAGGTACTAAAATCCGAAGGTTGATAATGATTACAGATAAGCAGAAATTCTTCTAGTGTTACTCCTATTCTTTCAAGAAGATACAATAACTTAAAGACAGAAATCTCTGTTTCTCCTAATTCAAATCTAGATATTTGAGATTTTGAAATTTCAGCACCTGCTAATGAAGAAATAGAAATCCCCTTTTCTTCTCTTATTTTCCTATAAGTTTCACCTAAAATCATACTTATCTCCATTCCATATTGAAAAGTTATTAAGGCATAGCAAACACTACTTCCGTTAAGCTTACTCTTGTTTGAGAGTATCATTATTAGTAATTTATAGCAATCATTTTTGATAATTTCAATATATAACTTCCTAAAGTTTTAGTCTTTGGATAAAAACTTACTTATACTCTATCATATCTAAAAACCAGTAGAAATGAAAATCATAAAAATCATCTCTACTGGTTTTACTGTTAAGTCTTAATTAGATGAAACTTAGTTGGCTTATTTCAACAAGTTGACTTTAAATTAGAACAAATCATCAAACAAACTCAACTGGTTATCCTCTGGCATATTGCCAAGAATGCCCATTTCATCCATCTTCTCAACCAGGGTTGAGGAGGCACCGCCACGCTTACGGAGCTCGGTCTTAGAAAGGAATTCTCCTTCTTCACGCGCCCGCACGATTTGCTTGGCAACGTTCTCTCCCAGACCATCCATCGCGACAAATGGCGGAATGAGGGTGTCCCCATCAATCAAGAATTCTGTCGCCTGACTGTGATAGAGGTCTAGCTTACCAAACTTGAAGCCCCGCTCCCACATCTCATTGACAATCTCAAGGGTGGTGTAGAGATCGATCTCAACGTTGGAAGCTTCATTGTTCTTGCGTTTCTCAGCGATTTCTTTCATCCGAGCTTTCACGGCCTCCAGGCCAGCTCCCATGGTTTTAATATCAAAGGCCTTGGCCCGAATCGAGAAGTAGGCACAGTAATAATAGAGAGGATGATGCACCTTAAAGTAGGCCACCCGAAGGGCCATCATAACGTAGGCCGCCGCATGGGCTTTGGGGAACATGTACTTGATCTTCCCACAGGACTCGATGTACCACTCAGGAACATTGTTTTCCTTCATGGCTTGGATGTAGCCATTGCGCTCTTCTTCTGAGATCTTGAGCCACATGCCTTTCCGCACGCGCTCCATGATGGTAAAGGCCATCTTAGGCTTGAGCCCCGCGTGCATGAGGTAGACCATGATGTCATCCCGACACCCGATAACGGTCGATAGATCGGCAATGCCCGCCTTGATCAAGTCTTGGGCATTTCCCAACCATACGTCGGTACCGTGAGACAAACCAGAGAGCTGAAGCAACTCGGCAAAGGTCGTCGGATGGGTTTCATCGACCATCCCACGTACGAAATTTGTCCCAAACTCTGGAATTCCCAGCATACCCGTAGAAGTCCCAATCTGCTCAGGAGTTACTCCTAGAACGTCTGTCCCGGAAAAGAGAGCCATGACGTCTGGATCATCCATAGGAATTTCATTGGGGTCAATGCCTGATAAATCTTGAAGCTTGCGAATCATAGTCGGATCATCATGCCCCAGTACATCGAGCTTGAGGACGTTCTCATCGATATCGTGGAAGTTAAAGTGAGTGGTCTGCCATTCAGCGGTCACATCATCTGCTGGATACTGGACCGGAGTAAAGTCATAGACATCCATGTAGTTTGGAATAACAACGATCCCGCCTGGGTGCTGACCGGTCGTCCGCTTGACACCAGCTGCACCTAGAGCGAGGCGCTCGACCTCGGCATCTCGGTAGTACTTGCCAAAATCACGCTCATAGCCCTTGACAAAACCGTAAGCAGTCTTGGCTGCGACGGTACCAACCGTCCCTGCCCGAAAGGCATACTGCTCGCCAAAGATATCACGAACATCCAAGTGGGCACTGGGCTGGTCTTCCCCTGAGAAGTTCAAATCGATATCGGGTACCTTGTCCCCATCAAACCCAAGGAAGGTTTCAAAAGGAATATCCTGCCCATTTTTGCTGAGCTTGTGGCCGCAATTTGGACAATCCTTGTCCGGCATATCAAAACCAGATCCATATGTCCCATCTGTGATGAACTCACTGTATTGGCACTGGCTGCAGACATAGTGAGGCGAGAGCGGATTAACCTCGGTGATCCCGATCATGGTCGCGACAAAGCTGGATCCAACGGATCCACGCGAACCAACCAGGTAGCCCCGCTTATTGGAGCGATGCACCAGCATTTGCGAAGCCAGATAGATCACGGCAAAGCCATTCCCCAAGATAGAGGTCAATTCCTTTTCGATCCGTAAATCCACAATATCTGGGAGAGGATTACCATAGATCTCAAAGGCCCGCTGATAGGTCAATTCCGCAACTGTTTCTTCGGCCTTGTCGATAAATGGCGTATAGAGGTCACCTTTGACCACTTCGACTGGCTCAAAGGTCTCGGCTAGCGCATTGGTATTTTCAATAACAATCTTGCGCGCCAAGTCTTCTCCCAAAAAGGCAAATTCATCCAGCATTTCATTGGTGGTTCTGAAATGCGCTTTAGGAAGTGGCGCTGGCTGGGCATCTTCTCCATGCCCGATGGTCCGGTTGATCATGGCCCCTTGACCGAGACTGCGGACAATGATCTCCCGATAGATCTCATCTTCCGGTTCCAGATAGTGGACATTTCCTGTCGCAAGAACAGGTTTGCCAAGGCGATCTCCCACCTCAATCAAGCTCTTGATAATGGTCTGGAGCTCCTCCATGTCCTTGACCTGCTCCTTGGCAATGAGGGGCGCATAGATAGCTGGTGGCATGACCTCAATAAAGTCGTAGTACTTGGCCACTTCGACCGCCGCATCCACCCCTTGCGACATGACCGCATCAAAGACTTCCCCTTCTGAGCAGGCTGAGCCAAGGATCAAGCCCTCGCGATGGGCGTCTAGCACTGTCTTGGGAATCCGTGGAACTCCTTCGAAATACTTGGTTCCAGAAAGTGAAACCAGTTTAAACATATTTTTAAGGCCGGTCTGGTTCTTGACATAGAGGGTGGCATGCTTGACCCGCGCCTTCTTATAAGAATTTTCATCGATCAAATCGATATTCAGATCCTTGAGATTGGTCACCCCGTGCTTTTCAGCGACTTCTTTGATAAAGATAAAGAGCAGGCGCCCTGTCGCTTCCGCATCGTAGTTGGCCATGTGGTGGTGCTCCAAGCCCACTCCAAACCGCTTGGTCAAAGGTCCCAAGCCATGCCGTTTAAAATCTGGATAGAGGTTGCGGGCAAATTCCAGGGTATCGATGACTGGCTGAGTGATCTTAGGAAGGCCATGGCGCTCATAGTTAGCATTCATGAAGCCTACGTCAAAGGTAGCATTATGGGCGACGAGCACAGTCCCCTCACAGAAGCCCTGAAACTCCTTCAAGACCTGCACCAAGGGCTTGGCCCCACGGACGTGCTCGTTGGTGATCCCTGTCAATTGGGTCGTAAAGGCCGACAGAGGATGGCCCGGATCGATAAACTCGTCAAACTCCTCGATGACATTGCCCTTGTACATCTTAGAAGCAGCGACCTGGATCAAGTCATTATAAATGGCTGAAAGTCCCGTCGTTTCCACGTCAAAGACCACATAAGTCGCTTCATTGAGGTCCAGATCCACCTCGTTATAAGTGATCGGCAACTTGTCCTCTACAATATTGGCTTCCATCCCATAGATCAGCTGAATCCCAGCTTTCTTGGCTGCTTTAAAGCCATGTGGGAAGCTCTGCACATTGCCATGGTCGGTAATAGCCACCGCCTTGTGGCCCCACTCGGCTGCCTTGGCGATCAGCTCTTCGACTTCCGGCAGGGCATCCATGGTCGACATATTGGTATGCGCGTGAAATTCCACCCGGCGCTCCCCTTCTGGCATCAGGTCCTTACGGGTATAATGCACGACTTCCTGGATGTCTTGGACATTCATAGTCAAGTCGCGCGTGAAATTGTTCATTTCGATATTTCCCCGCACCCGTAGCCAGCTGTTCTTCTTGATCATGTCAAACTTCTGGGCTTCTTCCTCATTTTTGACCCATTTCTGAAGGGAAAAACTCGAAGTATAGTCGGTCATCTTAAAGCTGATCAAGACCCGACCAGTCCGCGTCACCTTGTGCTCCACGTCAAAGACCACACCCTCAAAGACAATCCGATTCTCTTCTGTCGTAATCTCGATCATCGGAGTGATCTCAGCCTTGTCTAGCTTAGGTTTAGCCGCCGCCTTCTTAGCCTTGAAATCAAAGGCCGGCTTTTCTTCAACAGCTGGTGGCGGAGCCATCTGGGCCAAGGATTCCATAGCCCGCAAGGTCTCTTCATTAGCCGCTTGGAAGATCTTTTCATTTTCCTCCTCAAAGCGCGCCACTTCCTGCTCTGTCAGCGCATCATCAGACTCCACCCGACAGGTGAAATGCGGAAAACCAAAGGTTTCCAACTGCTTGGCAAGGTTGGGCAAATGGTTCTTACGGAAATGCTCTGTATCGACCGAAGAAGGCCCTGAGATGATCAATTCCTGCCCTTCCGCGCGCACCTGCAAGTCTTGGTACAGCCCCTTAAAGCCTTGACTAGCGCAAGGCCCATCCTCAAAGACCTCCCGGTAATAGGCCTGCAATAAATCCGCAGAAAAGTCCTGATTGGCCACTTGGATGGTAAAGGTCGCCTGGTTTCCTGTCTTTGAAAATTCATCCTTCAAGCGCTGGCGCAATTCCTTAAACAAAGCGATCGGCAAGACTTCCGCAAAGGCAAAGCGGAACTCCCAAACCCGACTGACCTTGTGCACCACGACTTCTTGAATCTCCGCATGCAAAAAGGCACTGGAAGATCGCATCTCCAGCGGCATATCCAGCTGATCCATTAAAATTTCAAAGGTGTTGGACATTGTTTCTCCCTTGATCTTGATTCTTTTGCTCATTTTTGAGCGGCCTACTTTCTAGCTGGAAAATAGACCATTCCAAAACATTCGTAACCCTTATTTTATCACAATTTAAGGATTAATTCGAGGGAGAAGTGAAGACGAAAAAATCACCGATATGACGGTGATTTCTCTTCATGTCTGGGTTAATATTTTTTAGTATTCATTCGTTCTTCTCACCTTTTATAATAACTATAAAAATTCTTCCTGACTATTCACTATATATTCCTTACCATCTACAGGATACTGTGCAGGAATTGTCACATCCGAAAATAGATTCTCTCCTTCTCTATCAAAAAGTTTAAGAATTGGTAAATATTCTTCTAATTCAGGTTTTTTACCCAAAATACCAATCATGGATTCTTTTTCAGAAAATATTTCTTCTGCTTTTGGATACATACTTGACATTATCGCATCTGAAAGAATAAGAAAACTGGTAGCTAGAGGCGAGATCCAGCGAGAAGGTATCGGAAGAGCCACAAAATATAAGAGATTGAAATAAGGTCTTAAACTCCTTAGGAAAGCAACTGTCAGTGAGGCAGTTATTTTCGTTTGTGGTATTGAGAACACTCATCAACTGATCAAAAATATTAAAGATATTAAAAGTTTCGAAACTTTAACAAACTAAAAGACTATTCTACGTATCTCCTTGAAATTAAAAAAGGAGAGAACCAATTCGGTTCTCTCCAGGTTGTAATTTTTTATGGCTCTATAATTCTGTAGTGGGTAAAAACACTATAGGAATTATGGAGTCTATTTTGTTGTAGAAAAAAAAACCATAAGACCTATAATGAAAAAGTGACCAAACCCTCATTAGAAAGAATCTTATGGAACAATTAAATTTTATCACAAACATACTTGGAATTAAAGACAAAAATATTATTATCTTAGATTATCTTGATGCTGGTACGCATAAAGAAGTCATCGCTAAGCTCGATTATCCTGCCCCTAAATGTCACAACTGTCAGGGACAAATGGCTAAATATGACTTCCAAAAAGAATCTAAAATTCCCTACCTCGAATGTGCTGGCTACAAGACTCTCATTCGATTGAGAAAACGCCGTTTCTGCTGTAAAGACTGTGGAAAAATGGCTGTTTCAGAGACTTCCTTAGTCAAGAAGAATCACCAAATCGCAACCGTCGTCAAACAGAAAATCACTCAAAAATTGATTGAGAAACTCCCTATGACGACTATCGCTGAAAGTTTATCTGTCTCTACTTCGACAGTCATTCGTCAGTTACATAAATTTAAATTTAAGACTGACCTTAACTACCTTCCAGAACACATGAGCTGGGATGAGTACAGCTTCAAGAAAGGTAAGATGAGCTTTATTGCACAGGACTACGATACAAGAAAGATCGTAGCTATCCTAGATGGACGGACTCAAGCAACTATTCGCAATCATTTCCTTCGTTATTCTAGACAGGTGAGAAGTCGCGTGAAAGTCATTACCATGGACATGTTTAGTCCCTACTACGATATTGCCAGAAAACTATTTCCTAACGCTAAAATCGTTCTAGACCGCTTTCACATTGTCCAGCATCTCAGTCGAGCTATGAACCGCGTACGCATCCAAATTATGAATCAGTTTGATCGGAAATCACACGAATATAAAGCAC
>OATP01000129.1_pt1 | contig 54800 bp, 51 predicted proteins | sample 1495041 | NCBI WGS metagenome assembly OATP01 (sample SAMEA2579972, study PRJEB22360) | human gut metagenome | biome: human gut; feature: human-associated habitat; material: faeces | place: Denmark | collected 2008/2010 | reverse complement strand
CACGTTGAAGCCCACCAGGGAAAGGGGGTGTCCAGCGCCCCCAGCCGTAAACTGGAGCTAAAACCGGTCACGGCCAAAAACGGCAAACAAACCATCACCGGTAAGATCGAAGCTTGGGGAGAAATCGGGCTGGCGGTCAAAGCCTACGATTATATGGATAATACGACAAATATCTACGGAGTGAAGGATATTACCCTCCGCCAAGACAGCCAGATCATCTACCATAGCAACCTGAACCGCTTTGCTTTCGACGAGACCCGCTACTTGAACAGCTATGTCGATTATGAGAAATGGAAAGAGCGTCGCTCCTTTTATATGCGCAGCTTCGTAGAACCAGGTAACCGCCTCCGTTTTAACGAAAGCATCAACCGGGGAATCATCCATATAGAAGAAGAGAAAACGTATCATCTCACGTATACGCTCGCCGATGCATTCGGCAACACAACTCGCCTCTCCGTTTGGATAGAAGGGAAAGAACAGGAGATTCCAGAGATCGAGACCGAAGGTACAGAGCTGTTTCATTGGATGGCCGACAACCGCTTCGGAGCAAAAGGTATCCGGATGACGATCCCGAAAGGAAACCTGTACGACGATCTCTATTTCCGTTACTCGGTAAAGGAAGACAGTACGGCATTGGCAGACACGCATATCCTGCATAACCACCCCGTTCCGCTTCACAGCTCGGCCCAACTATCTTTGCGTTTACGGATCGACACGCTGGAAAACAAGCAGCAATATGGTATCATCCGCACTCAGAAAGGACGTCGATCCTGGATCGGCGGCACTTACCGGAACGGCTGGATCGACGGCACGATCAAAGAACTTGGCAATTATACGGTCGGGCAAGATCTCAAAGCGCCGACGATCACCCCGTTGGGCGCCAACACATGGATCAGCAAGCAGGCATTCGTTTTCCGCCTGTCCGATAACCTGAGCGGCGTACAAACCTACCGGGGAGAAATAGACGGGCAGTACGCCCTGTTCGAAATGAACAGCAAATCGGTCATTACCTACAAGTTCGATAAAGAACGGCTCAAAAAAGGGAAACACACCCTCAAACTAACCGTTACGGATGCAGCCGGAAACCGGTCGGAATACAAGTATTCTTTTGTCTGGTAAATAAAAAGACTGAATCTTGGAAATTATCAATTTATTTGTACCTTTGTTAATTTCAAAATCAGGATTTCTTTAAATTAAAAGCAAGACATATAGGTCATGGAAAACAAGGAACTGTTAGAAATGGTAAGAAGCAAGGCGCAAAGCTGGCTTACTAAAAGTTATGACGCTGAAACACGTGCACAGGTGCAGGCTCTGTTAGACAACGAAGATCCGACGGAACTGATCGAATCTTTCTACAAAGATCTGGAATTCGGCACAGGAGGTTTGAGAGGCATCATGGGAGTAGGTTCGAACCGTATGAACATCTACACGGTAGGAGCAGCCACACAAGGCTTATCCAACTATCTGAAAAAGGAATTTGCCGATCTGGACCAGATCAAAGTTGTCATCGGCCATGACTGCCGTAACAACAGCCGCAAATTTGCTGAAATCTCTGCCGACATTTTCTCAGCAAACGGCATCAAGGTGTATCTGTTCGAAGACCTTCGCCCGACCCCTGAAATGTCATATACCATCCGCAAGTTGGGATGCCAAAGCGGTATTATCCTGACAGCTTCGCACAACCCGAAAGAATATAACGGGTACAAGGCGTATTGGGACGATGGTGCCCAGATGATCGCTCCGCATGACAAGAATACGATTGCCGAAGTCAACAAAATCCGTAATGCCAGCGAAATCAAGTTCAAAGGCAACAAGGAACTGATCGAAATCATCGGCAAGGAAATCGATGAACAATATATCAACGACCTGACAAAGATTTCTTTGTCACCGGAATCCATCGCACGTCACCATGACATGAAGATCGTCTACACGCCGATCCACGGAACAGGCGTGACGGTTATCCCGCCGACATTGAAAGCATTCGGTTTCACGAATATCATCCATGTACCCGAACAGGACGTAGTAAGCGGCGACTTCCCTACCGTTGTTTCTCCCAACCCGGAAGAACCGGCGGCTTTGGCTCTGGCAGTTGAAAAGGCCAAGGAAACAGACGCCGAGCTGGTATTGGCTTCCGACCCGGATGCAGACCGAGTAGGTGCAGCCGTTAAGAACAACGAAGGCGAATGGGTATTGCTGAACGGTAACCAGACCGCTTTGATGTTCGTCTACTATCTCATCACCCGCTGGAAAGAACTCGGTAAGATCAACGGCAAGGAATATATTGTCAAGACAATCGTTACGACCGAACTGATCCGTACGATCGCCGAGAAGAACGGTGTCGAAGTGTATGACGTTTACACCGGCTTCAAATGGATCGCCGATGTCATGAAGAAGAACGAAGGAAAGAAGAACTATATCGGTGGCGGTGAAGAAAGCTACGGCTTCCTATGCGAAGATTTCGTTCGCGACAAAGATGCCGTTTCTGCTTGTGCCATTCTGGCTGAAATCGCAGCCTGGGCGAAAGACCAGGGTATCACGATGTACCAGTTATTACAGAACATCTACGTTCAGTATGGTTTCTCTAAAGAAAAAGGAATCTCCGTTGTAAAGAAAGGCAAGAGCGGCGCTGAAGAGATTGAAGCGATGATGAAACACTTCCGTGAAAACCCGTTGCAGGAAATCGCCGGTTCCAAAGTTACGTTATTCTACGACTACGCTTCCCTGAAAGGTAAAGACTATGTTGAAAACGAAACACTGACATTGGATATGCCGACAACCTCCAACGTCCTCCAATATTTCACAGAAGACGGAACGAAAGTATCTATCCGTCCTTCCGGCACGGAGCCGAAGATCAAGTTCTATTGCGAAGTCCATTCCAAAGTAAAGAGCCTCGACGAACTGCCGGCTGCCGAAAAAGCAGGAGCAGAAAAGATCGAAGCGATAAAGGCTTCGTTAGGAATCTGATCTCGGACAAACAATAACCGAATATAAAAAAGGAAGAGCGCCCGTTGTTTACGATAGCGCTCTTCTTTTTTATTTCAGATCTTTCGCCCCAAAACAAAGCGGCAACAGTGATTCGGCACTCTCCGCCACCACAACCTCTTTCGTGCCGCACAACAAGACCTTCATCGGCTTGCCATAGCGTTGTTCCGCCTCCAACAAAACCTGGCGGCATGCACCGCAAGGGGAAATGCTCTCGACCTGCCGGCCATTCGTGGCGGCTGCAATGGCAAGAGCGACAACAGGCATATCCGGATATTGATGGCCGGCATGAAACAACGCCACCCGCTCCGCACACAGACCGGAAGGGTAAGCGGCATTCTCCTGATTACTGCCGGTTACGATCGTGCCGTCCTCCAGCAAGGCTGCCGCTCCGACATGAAACTTCGAATAAGGGGCATACGATTGTTCCGTCGCTTTTATGGCCGCCTCCATCAACCGCGACTCTTCTTCCGGAAGCTCGGCAAGAGGATAGATCCGGATTTTTGTCTCCAACTTGATTTCTTTCATGAAATAACGCTCTAAATGATACAAGCAAAAATAAAGAAAATATAGAGAAAACCCAAATACATTAGTGATAAACAATAGCCATGTTTCTATTGTCAAACAGCCCATTCATTAACCTTTTGCCTTTAGTCGAAAAGGCTTTCGCCCTTGGTCAAAAACACTTTCGACCAATGTCAAAAGCCTTTTCGACCAAGGGCGAAAGGTTAAAGAGCGGTAGTAATAGCTGTAAATTCCTATCTTTCATTTAAATATATAGTAGTGGAAACGAATCAGAGCGACATGGTCAACCTAAATCAGGACGAGACATGGTGAAGGCAAAATCCTGAGGTGAAGGCAGTCCGGATGCTTGCCTTCACCCATGTACCCCCATAACAATCAAAAGGTTTCAAAGACAGGTGAAGCCGAATCGGAAATCCGCATAATCCTTATTTATAAATAGCATGGTGACCAATCATCATTTATGATCCATATCTGCCCAATTATAATGCAGCCGCCCACCCCACCCCCGCCACAAGACTATGACAATGATGTAAAACAAATTAATTATCTTTGCCGTTAAATATAATTACATACAACGAATCAGTCATGCGATTAACATTACGAATCCTTTCCCTGTTGTTGGTGCTGTCCGTTACCGGAACGGCACTCGGAGCCAGCCAACGGAAAGTGCCGGCATACGAAAAGTATATCAAACAATACAGCAGTTTAGCGATCCAGCATCAAAAAAAGTACCGTATCCCTGCAAGTATCACGCTTGCACAAGGGTTATTGGAGTCGGGAGCCGGGCGAAGCGAGCTGGCACGCAAATCGAACAACCACTTCGGCATCAAATGTCATTCCGACTGGAGGGGTGGGCGTGTCTATCACGACGATGACCTGCGCGGAGAATGTTTCCGCAAATATAAGAATCCGGAACAGTCTTACGAAGACCACGCCCGTTTTCTGGTCGACCGTCCCCGTTATGCCTCTCTGTTCAAACTGAAAATAACCGACTATAAAGGTTGGGCAAGAGGTTTGCAAAAATGCGGATACGCAACAGACCGAGCCTACGCCAACCGGCTGATCAAGCTGATCGAAGATTATGACCTGTACCGGTATGACACGGCAAAAGGCCGTAAAAAGTCAGACAAGCAACCGGCACACATCTCCCGCTATACAGTCTACCGTACAAACGGCCTGCTGTATGTCTATTCCAACGGCAAAGACAGCTTCGACGACATAGCCGCCAGTCTCGGCTTCCGGGTAAAAGACCTGAAGAAATACAACGAGGTGCCGGAAGATTTTCCGTTACAGAAAAATGACATCGTTTACCTGGAAAAGAAAAAGAAGAAAGCAGACAAGCCGAATTATGACCATGTCGTACAGGTAGGCGAATCCATGCACAGCATCGCACAGAAATACGGAATACAGATCAAGAGCTTATATAAGATGAATAAAAAGCACAAAGATTACATTCCGGAAGAAGGAGATGTGCTAAAACTTAGATAAGTAAGACAAAAAATAGTATCTTTGCAGACAAATTCACAAAAACAATGAGTGACCAACGTTATAATCTACGCGGTGTATCCGCTTCGAAAGAAGATGTTCACAACGCAATAAAGAACATCGACAAGGGAATCTTTCCCCAAGCATTCTGTAAGATCATTCCCGACATTCTGGGAGGCGATCCTGAATATTGCAACATCATGCATGCCGACGGAGCCGGAACCAAGTCATCTTTGGCTTATATGTACTGGAAAGAAACCGGAGACTTGTCCGTATGGAAAGGTATAGCGCAAGATGCTTTGATAATGAATATCGACGACCTGCTGTGCGTGGGCGCCGTAGACAACATATTGGTTTCCTCCACCATCGGACGCAACAAGCTGCTGATTCCGGGTGAAGTGATCTCCGCCATCATCAACGGGACTGACGAACTGCTGGCAGAACTTCGCGAAATGGGAGTCGGATGCTATGCTACAGGCGGCGAAACGGCCGATGTAGGCGACCTGGTCCGTACCATCATCGTCGACAGCACGGTTACCTGCCGCATGAAACGTGCCGACGTGATCGACAATGCGAACATCCGTCCGGGCGACGTGATCGTCGGGCTGGCTTCTTTCGGACAGGCCACTTACGAGAAAGAATATAACGGAGGCATGGGAAGCAACGGGCTGACCAGTGCGCGCCACGACGTTTTTGCCAAATACCTGGCAGAAAAATACCCGGAAAGCTTCGACAAGGCTGTCCCCGACGAACTGGTTTACAGCGGTGGCTTGAAGCTGACCGACCCTGTAGAGGGATCGCCGCTGAACGCAGGCAAGCTGGTGCTTTCTCCCACGCGGACCTATGCGCCGGTAGTCAAAAAACTATTGGATGCCTTGCGCCCAAATATCCATGGTATGGTACACTGCTCAGGCGGCGCACAGACCAAGGTAATGCACTTCATCGGAAACAATTGCCGTGTGGTCAAGGACAATATGTTCCCCGTTCCCCCACTGTTCAAGACGATCAAGGAACAGAGCGGTACGGCCTGGGACGAGATGTACAAAGTGTTCAATATGGGACATCGCCTGGAAGTCTACCTTTCTCCTGAGCATGCGGAAGAAGTGATTGCCATCAGCAAATCATTCAATATCGACGCACAAGTTGTCGGCCGTGTAGAAGAAAGCGACAAGAAGGAACTGATTATTAAAAGCGAGTTCGGTGAGTTCATATATGGCTGAGAATAACACGCTATTAGAGAAACTGGACGGATTGGTATCGCGCTTCGAAGAGGTATCGACGCTCATCACGGACCCGAACGTCATCGCTGACCAGAAAAGATACGTCAAGCTCACGAAAGAATATAAAGAGCTGAACGAAATCATAAAAGCCTGCAAGGAATATATGCAATGTCTCAACGGCTTGGAAGAGGCCCGCCTGATGATGGCCGAAACCGATCCGGAGATGAGAGAAATAGCCCGCGAAGAAGCGGCTGCCTGCGAAGCGCGCATTCCGGAATTGGAAGAGGAAATCAAGCTCCTCCTCGTGCCCGCCGACCCGCAGGACGACAAGAATGCCATTGTCGAAATACGTGGCGGAACGGGTGGCGACGAAGCCGCACTCTTTGCCGGAGACCTGTATCGCATGTACGTGAAGTATTGCGAGATGAAGGGTTGGAAAGTGGCCTTGTCCAGTTGTAGCGAGGGAGCGGCCGGCGGTTTCAAGGAAATCATCTTTACCGTGAGCGGAGAAAAGGTGTACGGGACCCTTAAATACGAATCGGGGGTACATCGCGTACAACGCGTGCCGGCTACCGAAACACAAGGACGCGTGCATACATCGGCAGCAACCGTTGCCGTCCTCCCCGAAGCAGACGAATTTGACGTGGAAATCAACGAAGGCGAAATCAAATGGGACACGTTCCGTTCGGGTGGAGCCGGAGGGCAGAACGTAAACAAGGTCGAGTCAGGCGTCCGCCTGCGCTATGTCTGGAAGAACCCGAATACAGGCGTAAGCGAAGAAATCCTGATCGAATGTACCGAAACGCGCGACCAGCCGAAGAACAAGGAACGCGCCCTCACGCGCCTGCGTTCGTTTATATATGACAAGGAACACCAGAAATATCTGGATGACATTGCTAACAAACGTAAGACGATGGTTTCCACCGGCGACCGCTCGGCGAAGATCCGTACCTACAATTATCCGCAGGGACGCATCACCGACCATCGCATCAACTACACGATTTATAATCTTTCAGCCTTTATGGATGGGGATATACAAGGATGCCTCGATCAACTGATCGTGGCCGAGAACGCTGAACGACTGAAAGAGTCTGAACTATAACATCATTTTTAGACTAATTTTTTACACGTAACAACATGAACAAGCAGCAATTATTCGAAAACATCAAGAAGAAGCAGTCCTTCCTTTGCGTGGGGCTCGATACAGATATAAAGAAGATCCCGCAGCATCTATTGTCAGAAGAAGATCCGATCTTCGCATTCAACAAAGCGATTATCGACGCGACAGCCGATTACTGCGTGGCTTATAAACCGAACCTGGCCTTCTATGAAAGTTTAGGCGTAAAAGGGATGCTGTCGTTCGAAAAGACTGTCGCTTACTTGCGTGAAAACTATCCCGACCAGTTTATCATTGCAGATGCAAAGCGCGGTGACATCGGAAACACTTCCGAAATGTATGCACGTTCTTTCTTTGACCATATCAAGGTGGATGCCGTAACGGTCGCTCCGTATATGGGTGAAGACAGCGTGAAACCGTTCCTGATCTATCAGGAAGCCTGGGTGATCCTGCTGGCACTGACCTCCAACAAAGGCTCGCACGATTTCCAGTTGACGGAAGATGCCAACGGCGAACGGCTGTTCGAAAAGGTATTGAAAAAGTCGCAGGATTGGGCTACGGACGAACAGATGATGTATGTGGTAGGCGCTACCCAGGGAAAAATGTTCCTGGATATCCGCAAACACGCTCCCAACCACTTCCTGCTGGTTCCGGGCGTAGGCGCACAGGGCGGAAGCCTCGCCGAAGTGGCTCAGTACGGCATGAACGACCAGTGCGGATTACTGGTAAACTCTTCCCGTGCTATCATATATGCAGACAAAACGGAGAATTTTGCCAACGCAGCGCGTGAAGCAGCCCAAGCCGTACAACGCGAAATGGCAGGATATCTGCATGATAAAGGAATTATTCCCTGTAAAGCATAGGCTATCCCAATAATTTTCACCATTTTTGCAAACTGCCTTGAAGCAAGTCCGGGCAGTTGCATTTGAAATACATATAATAAGATTAAGTAATGGAGTTTTCAGCCCAACAAATAGCGAGCGTTTTAGGTGGAACCGTCGAAGGCGATCCTGAAGTGAAAGTCAACAACTTCTCAAAGATAGAAGAAGGTAAACCGGGAACATTGACCTTTCTGGCAAACCCCAAATATGAACATTTTATCTACCAAACTGAAGCAAGCATTGTTTTAGTAAACAATGATTTCACTCCCGCCGAACCGGTAAAAGCCACATTGGTCAAGGTTGCCAATGCTTATGCTTCGCTCGCCATACTGTTGAATATGGCGGAACAGGCCAATGTCAAAAAAGCGGGTATAGACGCTACGGCGTTCATCGCCGGTTCGGCAACGGTCGGCGAAGGATGTTATGTCGGCAACTTCGCCTACATCGGCGAAGACGTGAAGATCGGCAAGAACAGCCGCATTTATCCGCACGCTTATATCGGCGACCATGTGACCATTGGCGATAACTGTACGGTCTATCCGCACGCGACCATCTACAACGGCTGCGTAATCGGCAACAACTGCATTCTGCATGCCGGGAGCGTGATCGGGTCGGATGGTTTCGGTTTCGCTCCAGAAGGCGATAACTACAAGAAGATCCCCCAGTTGGGTAATGTCGTACTGGAAGACGATGTCGAAATCGGGGCCAATACCACGATAGACCGTGCCGTTATGGACTCGACCATCATCCGTCGGGGTGTCAAACTGGACAATCTGGTACAAATTGCTCACAACGTGGAAGTCGGCGAAAACACGGTCATGGCAGCCCAGGTGGGCATTGCGGGTTCCGTAAAGATCGGCAGCCATTGCATGTTCGGAGGCCAAGCCGGGTTATCCGGACATATCCATGTGGCGGACCATGTGGTATTCGGTGCACAATGCGGCGTGATCAGCGATGTAAAAGAACCGGCAACCCTGTTAGGTGCTCCGGCTATCAACGCAAAGGCGTTTATGCGTTCCAGCGCAATCTTCAACCGCCTGCCGGATATGTACCGCCAGATGGGACAGATGCAACGTGAGATAGAACGACTTAAATTGGCTATTGACAATGCGCGCAATGGCCAATGAACAAATCATAAATTATAAATCATAAATCATATAGATCGTATGCAGAAACAGAAGACGCTTGCCACGAGTTTCTCTATGCAAGGAAAAGGGTTGCATACAGGCTTGGATATCCAGATTACTTTCCACCCTGCACCCGAAAATCATGGATACAAAATCAAACGTGTTGACCTGGAAGGAGAACCTGTAATCGATGCCGTTGCTGAAAACGTAGCCGGGACCCAGAGAGGAACCGTACTTTCCAAAAACGGAATCCAAGTAAGCACCATTGAACATGCGATGGCAGCTTTATATGCCTACGAAATAGATAACTGCCTGATAGAGGTGAATGCACCCGAATTTCCGATTCTCGACGGCAGTTCCCGTTTTTTCAGTGAAGAGATTCAGAAAGCCGGTGTCGTGGAACAAAACGCACCGAAAGATTACTATATCGTAAAGCATAAGATCGAAGTCAAGGATGAAGAAACTGGTTCTTCCCTCATTATCCTGCCGGACGACAAGTTTAGCGTCAATGTTTTGATTTCCTTCAATTCGTCTGTGCTTTCCAACCAGTTCGCCACGCTGAACGACCTGAGTGAATTCCCGACAGAATTGGCTGCTTCCCGCACATTCGTGTTTGTTCGCGAAGTAGAGATGCTGTTGCAGAATAACCTGATCAAAGGTGGTGACCTCGACAATGCGATCGTCATCTATGACCAGAAAGTATCGCAGGAGGTGCTCGACAATCTTGCCGACAAGCTGTCTATCCCGCATAAGGACGTACAAGACCTGGGCTACATCAACAATAAACCGCTGGTATTCGACAACGAGCCGGCACGCCACAAGCTGATCGATGTGATCGGTGACCTGGCATTGATCGGCAAACCGATCCGGGGTCGCGTAATCGCTACCCGTCCGGGACATAAGATCAACAACCAGTTGGCACGCATGATCCGCAAGGACATCAAACAGAACGAAGTTCAGGCTCCCGTCTATGATCCGAACAGCACTCCGGTTATGGATATCAACCGTATCCGCGAACTGCTCCCGCATCGTTATCCGTTCCTGTTGGTTGACAAGATCATCGAAATCGGCGGCAACTATATCGTGGGTGTGAAAAACATCACGAGCAACGAACCTTTCTTTACAGGTCATTTTCCCCAGGAACCGGTTATGCCGGGTGTACTGCAAGTTGAAGCGATGGCCCAGACCGGTGGATTGCTCGTTCTGAATTCGGTAGACGAACCGGAACGCTATTCCACTTATTTCATGAAGATCGACGGCGTTAAGTTCCGCCAAAAAGTCGTTCCGGGCGATACGCTGATCCTCCGTTTGGAGTTGCTGGCTCCCATCCGTCGTGGTATTTCAACCATGAAAGGATATGTATTCGTAGGCGATAAGCTCGTTAGCGAAGCCGAATTTATGGCACAAATCGTAAAGAATAAATAAATCAATGATTTATGATTTCAGATGTATGACTTATGGTAACGACATGATACGATAAACCATACATCCGAAATCATAAATAATAAATCATAAATCATTATGAACATATCCCCTTTAGCAGTCGTTCATCCCGAAGCTAAAATCGGTCAGAATACAACAGTCGACCCTTTCGCCGTAATCGAAAAAGATGTCGTGATCGGTGACAACTGTCGTATCTATTCGCACGCGACTATTTTAGACGGTGCCCGGATCGGCAATAATTGCCAGGTATTTCCCGGAGCCGTTATTGCCGGTATCCCTCAAGACCTGAAATTTAAAGGAGAAATTACAACTGCCGAAATCGGAAACAACACCATTCTCCGCGAATGCGTGACCGTCAATCGCGGAACAGCCTCCAAAGGCAAAACCGTTGTCGGCAACAATTGCCTGATTATGGCCTATTCCCATATTGCCCATGATTGCTTGCTGAAAGATAATATCATTATCGGCAATGCTTCACAGATAGCCGGAGAAGTAGAGATCGACGACTTCGCCATCGTTAGCGGTGGTAGCCTGGTTCACCAGTTCTCCCGTATATCCAAGCACGTCATGATACAAGGCGGTTCCCGGATCGGCAAAGATATTCCTCCTTATACCCTGATCGGACGTGATCCGATCGTGTACTGTGGTATCAATATCGTAGGATTACGCCGTCGCGGATTTACCAACAGCCAAGTATTCTTGATCCAAGATATCTACCGTACGCTTTATACACGCGGCCTCAACAATACGGAAGCCCTGAAAGCCATCGAAACCGAATACGAACCTAGTGAAGAACGGGATCTGATTCTGAACTTCATCAAATCATCCCAGCGCGGTATCGTCAGAGGTTCGATCGATGAATAAATAATATGCCAATTTGAAAATGTGCCAATGTACCAATGAAAGAATGAATTTTATGGGGTATATTGGCACATTATTTTATTGCCACATTGTTTTTTTTACTACTTTTGAACCAACAAAAAACTAATAACGACTATGGTATTTAGATTTTTAATTCTATCAGATGAAGTTGACGACTTCAAACGTGAGATCAAGATCGACTCAGAAGCAACATTTCTGGATTTGTACAATGCCATTATGGATTCTGTAGGGTATACAAAAGACCAGATGTGTTCTTTCTTCATCTGTGATGATGACTGGAGCAAGAATACGGAAATCACATTGGTTGAAATGGATACTTCTTCCGAAGTAGACAATTATATAATGGAAGATACACGTCTGGAAGAGCTTCTGGAAGACGAACACCAGAAGTTGCTTTTTGTCTTCGATTATATGACTGAACGCGCTTTCTTCATGGAACTCCGTGAAATCATCCCAGGCAAAGATCTGGACAAAGCCGTATGCAGCAAATCTATCGGCGAAGCACCTGTTCAGATCATGTCGTTCGACGAAATGGACGCCAAAACAGGTAACACCGAAATAGGTGAAGATTTCTACGGCGATTCCGAATACGATATCGACGAACTCGATAAAGAAGGTTTCGACGGGCTCGGCGACGGACCGATGGATACCCCATACGACGACGAGCGCTTTTGATTAATGAACTCTCTTGTCATATTATTGGGGCCGACAGGAGTCGGCAAGACAGAACTGAGTCTGCGTGTAGCAGAGCATTTCGGTTCTCCGATCATTTCTTCCGACTCCCGTCAGCTTTACAAAGACCTTCCGATAGGCACAGCCGCCCCTACGGTTGAACAGATGGCACGTGTACGCCATTATATGGTCGGCACATTGTCACTCACCGATTATTACAGCGCAAGCAGTTTCGAGGAAGATGTGATGTCTCTGCTCAGGGAACTCCACCAGACACATCCGACTGTCGTTATGACAGGTGGTAGCATGATGTATATCGATGCCGTCACAAAAGGGATCGACGATATCCCCACCGTCACCCCCGAAATCCGAACCGCCATCTACAAGCAATTTGAAGAAGAGGGTCTCTCCCCTATCCTTGCCGAGTTAAAGGAAACAGACCCTATACATTATAATGAAGTAGATAGAAACAACTACAAACGCGTAATCCATGCCGTTGAAATCTGCCGCATGACCGGCAAACCCTATTCCTCCTTCCGTACCAACACCCGAAAAGAACGGCCGTTCCGGATCATCCAGATAGGACTTACCCGCGACCGTGAAGAACTTTACGATCGCATCAACCGCCGCGTAGACCAAATGATGGCCGACGGCATGCTGGAAGAAGCACGCCGCGTTTATCCTTTCCGCAAATTGAACTCCCTCAACACTGTCGGCTACAAAGAGCTGTTCAAATACCTGGATGGCGAATGGACATTAGATTTCGCCATTGAAAAGATAAAACGCAACTCTCGTGTTTACGCTCGCAAACAAATGACCTGGTTCAAACGGGATACCGACATCCGATGGTTCCATCCGGATGAAAAGGAGGCGATACTGTGCTATTTAGACGCCACCCTCAACACCCGCTTGTGACACAGGACGTTTTTTACCCTATCACTAATCCCAAACTTCTCTATCACTGTCTCGTCCTGATTTGAAGTGATACTAAAATCTTATTTCTTAAACACAAGATAAACTGCCGCCACCAGAAACAGGAAAGCCAGCGCATGGTTCCACTTAAACGATTCGCCTTTGAAGGCAATCGAACTAAAACCGACAAAGACAACCAGCGTAATCACCTCCTGGATCACCTTCAATTGGATCAGGTTAAAAGGCCCGCCATTATCACGGAAACCCATCCGGTTTGCCGGGACTTGAAAACAATATTCAAAAAACGCTAAAAACCAGCTGAACAAGACAACACCGATCAACGGCAGATGCTCGAACCAACTGAACTGCTGCTTCATCTTCAAATGTCCGTACCAAGCACACGTCATAAAGATATTGGATGCGACCAATAACAGAATAGTATAAAATCCTTGCATGAGATGATTTATGATTTATGATTTATGATTTTAGGAAGATAGTCCTCCTGAATATTCGACATACTGCTCCAAAGGCTATAGCGCGCCTCAGGGTTGATCGCCTCTAGACGCGACAGTACCTCCTTCATATCCGAACGGCTGGAGCCGGATTCGTACGGGCAATTCTTGATCTGTTTCCGATATCCTCTCCACACAGCAATCCGGGTCAAATCTTTCTCCTCCACCAGACACATGGGGCGGATAATCTCCATATCGAACTTATCCATCTTTAGGCGCGGTGGCATCGTTCCGATCGCTCCCTGGTGGATCATGTTCATCAGAAGGGTTTCGAGAATATCGTCCTGATGATGCCCGAGGGCAATCTTGTTGCAACCATGCCTCTTTGCAATATCGAACAAGGCTTTCCGCCGCGTCCAAGAACAAAGGAAACAAGGAGACTTGCGGGTATCGGTCGAAGCGTCGAAGCTCGTCTCATGCACGAAAAAGGAAAGGCCGTGCTCATCTGCCCGGCTTTTCAGGTAGTCAATATCCGAACGATAAGGGATATTTGACATCACGATATGCGTCACGATCACCTCGAACCGAGGCCGGAATATCTTGAAACGGCGTCCGAGCAAGTCCACCAACGCCAACGAATCTTTTCCCCCCGACAATCCGATCAATATACGGTCACCATCCACAATCAGACCATATTCGAATATCGCCTTCTTGACTTTCTCTTCTACTTTACGAAACAGGAGTTCCTCTTCTGTCAACTTTGCCATACTTTACTAATTAAGAATTAAAAATTAAGAATAAAAAAATAAGGGTTTTGATTCTTGATTTTAATTCCTATTTTTGTAATCGGACACAAAAGTAATGATTTTAGATTTATGGATTATAAATCTAAAATCAAAATCATAAATCATAAATCAATGAATTGGTTATCTAATAAACTGTTTTACACAATAGGAATCACGTTACTCTGCGGCGGGCTGCACGCACAAAGTCTGGCTGAAGCAAAAAAATTATACAATGAAGGTAAGTACGCGGAAGCCAAACCTGCCTTTGAAAAGCTGGTCAAACAAGCGCCAAGCAATTCCTCCTATAATCATTGGTATGGTGTCTGCTGCTACGAGACCGGTGATCTGACCGGTGCGGAAAAGCATTTGAAAGTAGCTGTCAAACGCAAAGTACAAGAGGCATACCGTTATATGTCCGAAGTCTACTACAAGACCTATCGTTTCGACGAAGCCGGAGAAATGCTGGAAGAATATATCAACCTGCTGGCAAAGAAAAAGCAGGATCCGCAATCGTTCGAAACCAAGCTCGACTTGGCAAACAATGCACAACGCATGATGGAAAAGGTGGAAGATGTTCAGATCATAGATAGCTTGGTCGTGGACAAAGGCGATTTCCTTTCCGCCTATATCCTAAGCGAAGAAAGCGGCACACTCGATTCCTACAAAGATTTTTTCCAGACAAACGAGCCAGTGAGCTCGACCGTCTACAAGAACCAGAAAGGCGACAAGATTTACTATGCTCATTCGACAGACGGCGACCGTTATTGCCTTTTTACCCAGTCCATGCTTATGGACGAATGGGGGGACGAGAAACAATTACCGATGAACATCAACAGCAATGACGATGACAACTACCCGTTCGTCCTTTCCGATGGCGCCACGATCTATTATTCTTCCAAAGGGAACGGTTCGATTGGCGGTTATGACCTCTTCGTCACCCGCTACAACATCAATTCCGACACTTATCTGGCTCCAGAGCAGTTGGGCATGCCGTTCAATTCACCCTACAATGATTATATGATGGTCTTCGATGAAGTGAAAGGATTGGGATGGTTTGTATCCGACCGTTTCCAGCCGGAAGGAAAAGCCTGCGTCTATCTCTTCATCCCGAATCCAGAGCATAAACGGGTGGAGAGCGAAGACATAGAAGTGAAACGCGCCCGTGCAGCGATCACTGCTATCCGAGATTCCTGGAAAGAAAGTTCCGACTATGCCGACCTGATTCGTCTGTCGCACACAGAAATACCTTATGGAGAGAAAAAGATCGAAAAGGATTTTGAATTTATCATCGGTAATAATATTGTCTATTACAAACTGGATGACATCAATAGCCCCGAAGCTAAGGGCTACTACGAAAAGGTGGTTGCCTTGAACAAACAGATCAAAGAGCTGAATGAAAAACTCGACGGCCTGCGCGTCTCTTACGCCGAAGGCAACAAGGCCCGCAAAGAGCAACTGAAGCCAACCATCCTGCAAGCAGAAGAGCAACTGAACGCCTTGTTGGAACAGCCCGGCGAGTTGGAGAAGAAAGCTCGTAATGCCGAAATCAATTATCTGAAAAACAAACGATAAAACAAGGCTCTATGATATTCGAAATGCTTATTATCGCCTTCCTAATGGTTGTAGCCATTGTGCTTATCCTGCTGGAAATATTTATGTTACCGGGTATCACAGTTGCCGGTGTCGGAGGATTCCTTTTTGCTGCCGGCGGCCTGTTCTATGCCTATTCGGTCAGTACGCCGATCGGCAATGTGACATTGGCGGTATCATCGCTTGTGTTCGCGGCCTCTTTCATCTGGTTGTTGCGTTCCAAATCCTTCAACCGGGTGGCTTTGAAAACCGACATCGATTCCAAGCTGGTATCCAGCCGCGACTTGGGAATCGTGCCAGGCGACGAAGGGTTGACACTTTCACGCCTCGCCCCAATCGGGAAAGCCCGCATTAACGGGATCACCGTAGAAGCCAAATCGATGGACGAGCTGATTGATGAAAACACGCCGGTCGAGGTAATACGCGTCGATGGCTACAATGTAATCGTGAAAATTAAAAATTGAAAAATAAATCATAATTCATAAATCATAATTCTACTCACATGGAAATGACCTTTGTACCCCTCGCCCTTTTGGGAGCAGCGATATTGCTGCTGGTAATTTTCTTTTATTATGTGCCGTTCCTTCTGTGGATCTCGGCAAAAGTTTCAGGTGTCAACATCTCACTGATACAGCTCTTCCTGATGCGTATCCGTAACGTGCCGCCTTATGTCATCACCCGCGCCATGATCGAAGCCCACAAAGCAGGTCTGAAAACGCTAACCCGTGACGAACTGGAAGCACACTACCTGGCAGGCGGACATGTCGAAAAGGTTGTCCATGCCCTCGTTTCCGCATCGAAAGCGAATATTGACCTCCCTTTCCAGATGGCAACCGCTATCGACCTGGCAGGACGTGACGTATTCGAAGCCGTGCAAATGTCGGTCAACCCGAAAGTCATCGACACACCTCCCGTTACAGCCGTCGCTAAAGACGGTATCCAGCTGATCGCCAAAGCACGTGTGACGGTTCGTGCCAACATCAAGCAATTAGTCGGAGGTGCCGGCGAAGAAACGATTCTGGCCCGTGTCGGCGAAGGTATCGTATCCTCTATCGGTTCATCTGAAAATCATAAAAGCGTGCTGGAAAATCCGGATTCCATCTCCAAGCTGGTTCTCCGCAAAGGTCTGGATGCAGGGACTGCATTTGAAATCTTGTCCATCGACATCGCTGATATCGACATAGGCAAGAACATCGGAGCTTATCTGCAAATGGACCAGGCTCAAGCCGACAAGAATATCGCCCAGGCAAAAGCTGAAGAACGCCGTGCCATGGCCGTTGCCGTCGAACAGGAGATGAAAGCCAAAGCACAGGAAGCCCGTGCGAAGGTTATCGAAGCCGAAGCCGAAGTTCCCAAGGCCATGGCTGAAGCTTTCCGTAATGGCAATTTGGGTATCATGGACTATTATAAGATGAAGAATATCGAAGCAGATACCAGCATGCGTGAGGCAATCGCCAAACCGTCAAATGCACCTTCGAAACCATTAAAAGACTAACAAGGATTTATGATTTCAGATTTATGATTTATCATCAACACATAAATCATAAATCTGAAATCATAAATCTGAAATCATAAACCTAAAATCAAATGATCGCACCTTCCGAACTTATCATTAATCCCGATGGCAGTTGCTTTCACCTGCATCTGAAACCGGAACAGCTCGCCGACAAGATCATCATGGTCGGCGACCCCGATCGCGTAAACACCGTCACCTCCTACTTCGATACGAAAGAATGTGAAGTGTCGAGCCGTGAATTCCATACCATCACCGGCACTTACAAAGGGAAGCGCATCACAACACTTTCACACGGCATCGGAACCGACAATATCGACATCGTCCTGAATGAACTGGACGCTTTGGCAAACATCGACTTTGCTTCTCGTACCATCAAACCGATATTTCGGCAACTGACAATGGTACGTGTCGGCACTTCAGGAGGATTGCAACCGTTTGTTCCTGTCGGGACCTATGTGGCAGCAGGAAAATCAATCGGGTTCGACGGAGTTCTGTATTTTTATGCCGACTCCGAGAAAGTGCGCGACAAGGCTTTCGAATCAGAACTGATGAGACAATTGAAATGGAAGCTAAGCGGCATCCAGCCCTATGTCGTTTCCGCCGATCCATCCCTGGTCAAGCAGATCACACAAGACGATATTATCCGGGGAGTAACGATTGCAGCCAACGGCTTCTACGGTCCGCAAGGCCGCAAGCTCCGCTTGCCGCTCGCCGATCCGGAACTGAACCGTAAAATAGAAGCTTTCGAGTTCAACGATAGCCGGATTACCAACTTCGAAATGGAAAGTTCGTCTCTCGCCGGACTGTCCGCCTTGATGGGACATCGTGCCATGACCGTGTGCTGCATTATTGCCGGTCGGGTGGCCCAAGACATGAATACCGAATACAAAGGTTCCATGACCGGCCTGATCGAAACGGTATTGGACCGGATCTAAAAGAAAGCTATGCATTACAGTTGCTAACCCTATGGGTTACGCAGGTTAAAGCATAGAGTTAGCAACCACAACGCATAGGGTTACAAAAAGCCTTGCCCTTTCAAGACTTTCAGTAATACGTCGGAGAAATATTCATTGTTGGCCTTCGTATAACGTACATCCGTAAATACCTGGGCCAATGTTTCCTTATCATTCTCCCGTACAAATTGTTTATTTACTTCCAACTCTTCCTTATCGTGATATAAGGCATCGATAGAAGCAGGCGTATAATCCGTATAAACCTCCTGGTGAACCACCGCTCCGAGTGGCAAGCGTTCCACCTGTTCAGGCATTCCGTCGGGATAGCCGACCGTGACTGTCACGATAGGGACAACCAAGCGTGGAAGCGACAAGGCATCGATAATCTTATCTGCGTTATAAGCCGTCGTTCCCAAATAGCAGATTCCCAATCCTTTTTCCTCTGCTGCTGTACAGAAACTTTGGGCAAACAGCATCGCATCGATAGTCGAAGCGATAAAAGTCTGGAAATTATCGAAACCGGCCACTGCATCGCGCAGCTCCGCCCATTTTACAAAACGGTTGGCATCGGCACAGAAGGTGAGCACAACCGGAGCCGCCGTAATCATCGGCTGATTGAAATGGGCAGGAGCCAACTTTTCCTTATTTGCCTTATCGCGGGTAATGACCACACTATACAGTTGCATATTCCCCGTATTGGATGCACGGGCAGCAACCTCCAGCAATTCATTCAACAAAGCATCCGGAATGTCCTGAGTCGTATATTTACGGATCGTCCGTCTGTTTTTCATATTTTCCAACATAGCTTACATATTTAGTTGATGACAAAATCAATCAATAACAAAGACCGAGTGCCCAGACAGGTATTTTGTTTCCTACACTTTTAGGCTGTCCGTGTATAGCGGCAAACGCATTTTCCACATTCTTGATACGCTCATAATCCATCAACGGATCACCGATCATGAACGTGTACTTTTCATTCACACGATAATCTCCATTATGCAAAAGCTCCACAGTCCCGCAATTAGACATCTGATCGACGAAAAACGTCTCACCCACATAAACCCGCTCCATCTCCCGGAAAAGACTTGCCATCAGATTCGTGTTCGCCAGGAAAGAGCGATACGAACGGGCCAGTGTGCCGTCTTCTTTTCTGACTTGTAGAATGCGGAGCACCCCTATCTCTTTTATATAACCCAATAACCGGTGTATATGTGTATTATCCGCCTCATATTTGGATGTCAAAGCCTGCATGCGGGGAAATTCCGGAGCTTCTTGGGCAAGTTGAATCAGCAATTGTTTCATCTTCCGGAACATGGCATTATTCATCTGTCGAATGGCGGGAAGGTCCACATCGATCGAATCTCGCACCAAATCCTGCAAACGGAAGTTGAAGGCATCCGGATCTTCCCAATAAAAAGGATAGCAACCATGTTCCAGATAATTCCGGAAAATGGGGACTATGTTTACTTCATCCATCACCTGTTGCGTCACTTCCGCATGGTTAAGCAAAAGTTCGTCCAATGGGACCGGTTTGAGATCTAGCGCACCTTCATAGGACAAATATTCACGGAACGACATGGTATGCAACGTATACCAATCGCCTTTCCCGTCAAAAGGCATCTCCGTCTTCTCTCCTTCAACCAGCAAAGGTGCAGCAAACACTATCTTCATATCAGGATAATCGTCGTGTAAACACTCTATCGCCTGTACCCAGCTACCATATCGATGGACATTATCTAGAAAAAGATGCCTGCCCCCCTCTTCATAAAATTGCCTGACCGTTTCGGACAACATGCACCGTTCCTGAAACCATATATTATCGAGAGGCAAATACAGGGCTTCATGAGAATCGCCATAAGCCAATTTGATACGCTGCAACAAAAGCGTTGTTTTTCCCACCCCTTTCGCTCCAAAGATACCGATCAGCCTCCTGTCCCACTTGACCTGTCGAGATAAGTAACGCTGGAAACCCAGATTTACGCCTTTAAGTAACTGCTCATGGTTTAACCAAAACATGTCCATAGTATAACTGATTTGACACAAAAATAATATATAAAAGCCAATCTACAAAACCAACAACTTACAGGAAGAATAGTTTTTTTCGTACCTTTGTCCCTATAAAAACCAATAAACAAATGGAAACGTCTAAAGTTTACTTTACCAATCTCCGTACGACCCCGTCCAGTAACTTGTTGGACAAGATGGAACGTCTCGTAAAACGTGCGGGCATAGCAAACATTGATTTCCAGAATCAGTTTGTAGCGATCAAGATCCACTTCGGCGAACCTGGTAACCTGGCCTTTATCCGGCCAAACTATGCAGCCCGGATGGCCACGTTGCTTCGCAACTTAGGGGCGAAGCCTTTCCTGACAGATTGCAACACCTTGTACTCAGGCCGTCGCGCCAATGCAGTAGACCATTTGGAAAGTGCAATGGAAAACGGTTTCAACCCCATTTCCGCCAAATGCGACGTGATTATCGCCGACGGCCTGAAAGGGACCGAATACCGTGAAATCGAAATCGACGGTGAATATTGTAAAGCTCCCAAAATCGGTTCCGCTATTGCCGATGCAGATATCATTATTTCTATGAACCACTTCAAAGGACACGAGCAGACCGGATTCGGCGGCGCTTTGAAGAACCTCGGCATGGGATGCGCCAGCGTAGGTGGAAAACTTGAACTTCACTCGGCATCACAACCCAGAATCGACATCGAAAGTTGCAAGGGTTGCAATATATGCGTCAAGCATTGCCGCCACGATGCCATTCATTTGAACGCTTCCCATAAAGCAGAAATCGACTACGGAAAATGTGTCGGTTGGGGCCAGTGCGTAGCTCTTTGCCAATACGACGGAGCCGTCATGGGTGAAGGCGACACGTCTGAACGTTTAAACTACAAGATCGCCGAATATACCAAAGCTGTCTTGTCCGGCAAGCCGAATTTCCACATCAGCTTTATCATGAATGTCTCACCTGAATGTGATTGTTGGAACCACAATGATGCAGCGATTGTGCCAGATCTGGGCATCGCCGCTTCTTTTGATCCGGTCGCATTAGACAAGGCTTGTGCCGATATGGTGATCAAGGCCCCGATCCAGGAGACTGGTAACCGCCTTTCAGACGCTCCGCATCACGAACATCTGGAAGGTTGCGACAAATTCCACCTCATGCACCCCGACACGAACTGGCAAGCAGGACTGGAACATGCTGAAAAGATTGGTCTTGGAACACAGAAATATGAATTAATAACTGTATAGACTAATGGAAGATACTATCTGCGCCGTATCAACTGCCCCCGGAGCCGGGGGGATTGCCGTCATCCGCATCTCCGGACCGGAAGCAATCGCAATCTGCAACACGATATTCGTACCGCGTACAGCAGGAAAAGGCCTGCTGTCACAGAAAGCCTATACACTGCGTTACGGTAGTATCAGGCGTGGTGAAGAGCTCATAGACGAGGTGCTGATCGCCCTTTTCCGCGCACCTCATTCTTTTACCGGCGAAGACACAGTAGAAATTACCTGCCACGGTTCCGTCTACATCCAGCAACAAATCATGCAACTTTTGATTGAAAGAGGTTGCCGCTCCGCCCTCCCCGGCGAATATACGCAACGTGCTTTCATGAACGGCAAGATGGACCTGAGCCAAGCCGAGGCGGTCGCTGACTTGATCGCCTCGACCTCAGCCGGTCAACACCGCTTGGCATTAAACCAGATGCGCGGTGGTTTCAGCCATGAATTAAAGAACTTGCGCGAACAACTTTTGCATATCACTTCTTTGATGGAACTGGAACTGGATTTCAGCGACCACGAGGAGTTGGAGTTCGCCGACCGTAGCGAACTCAGCACATTGGCGGCCCATATCGAAACAGTCATATCGCGTCTGGCCAACTCTTTCAGTGTAGGAAACGCGATCAAGAATGGCATTCCTGTAGCGATCATAGGTGAGACAAATGCCGGAAAATCGACTCTACTGAACGTCCTGCTGAATGAAGACAAAGCGATTGTCAGCGACATCCACGGTACAACCCGTGACGTCATCGAAGACACGATCAACATCGGAGGGATCACTTTCCGTTTCATCGACACCGCCGGCATCCGCGAAACGCACGATGCGATCGAAAGTATCGGTATCGAACGGACTTTCCAGAAGCTTGACCAAGCAGACATTGTCCTTTGGATGATAGATGCAGCCGATGCTTCTTTGCAGATCGCCCAATTATCCGAAAAGATACTACCTCGCTCGGAAGGTAAACAGCTGATCCTCGTTTTCAACAAAGCCGACCTGCTCACCGATCGCCAGTTTAAACCGACCGACCTTCCCGAAAACGTACAATCGATCTTCATCTCGGCTAAGAAAAGAGAGCATATCGACAAGTTGCAGGATCTTCTGATCCAAGCTGCTCATATTCCCTCTTTGTCCTCAAACGACGTCATCGTCACTAATATCCGTCATTACGAAGCCCTAACCCACGCCCTCGAATCCATCCACCGTGTCCAGGAAGGTTTATCCGCCAATCTTTCCGGAGATTTCATCTCCCAAGACTTAAGAGAATGTATCTTCCACCTCTCAGATATCGTCGGAGAAGTCACTACAGACCAGGTATTAGGGAATATATTTGAGAGGTTTTGTATCGGGAAATGACGGCTTGTAAACAGCCATAATCAACCATAACCATTTAGAATAAAGTCGCTGATATTCAGCGACTTTTCTATTTTAACACTTTCCAATCCGCATTTGGAAGTAACGGTTTTTATCCATATTTTTCCTACATATTTCTACCGCGACGGAAATTCACGGTTGCCCGAATGTCACAGTGACGCATTAGTTGACGTGTGTAGACAATGGTTTACATGTGTTGACAGAAAGGGAAATTAAAATTCATGGAAAATGGCAGAAAATAGAGCGAAAATATGGAAGTAAAAAGGATTTGTCAATGGTGCGGAAAACCGTTCATCGCACAAAAAACAACAACCTGCTATTGTAGCCCTCAATGCTCGAAGCGAGGTTACAAGCATCGTATCAAGGAGCGCAAAATGGAATTGCGCCATATTCAAGAAATGCAGGAACTGCGCTCCAGTCTGGAGAAGCAGGAGTATTTCACTTTTTCTCAGGCAGCCCGATTGATGGGCGTGAGTCGTCAGTACATCTATAAATTAGTCAAGGAGGATAAACTGAGGGCATCCCGACTCAGCGGGAAAATGGCTCTGGTAAGACGTGCCGACATAGAACTGATGCTAAAGAGCAAGCCCTACGAACGGTTGGTAGCGAAAAATGACTTCGACATCACCGAGTATTACACCGCCGAAGAGATTGCCGAGAAATACAAGGTCAACGCCAAATGGGTGTGGACTTATACACGGCAGCACAAAGTCCCGAAAGTGCGCATCCGACAGTTCAACTATTATAGCAAGAAACATATCGACGCTGCCTTTGCCAAATACGAGGTGGATTCCGACCTGACCGAATGGTACACGCCCGAAGAGATTCAGGAGAAATACGGCATGACACGTGTCGCCATCCGTTCGCAAGTGTATCGGAACAATATCCCATCCAAGAAAGAGCATGGGCAGATATTCTACTCCAAACTCCACTTCGACCTCTCGAAGAGTTCCGAGCAGGAGAGCAAGGCTGAATACTACACCGTCAAGGAGGCTATGGGGAAATTCAAGCTCTCTCGCGATTCGGTTTACGGTATTCTGCAATTCCATCAGATTAACCGTGAGAAGAACGGACGCTTTGTCAGATTCCTGAAAGTGGAGTTTGACCGGGTGATGGGTGTTCGTAAGTAGCCAATTATAGGCTTCCGTAAATTATTCCAAAATTAATCTTTGCTGAAGGTTGTCTGCATGGTTACATTACAGAGATTTGCCAGCGAATTAATAACAACCATAAAAATATAACGTTATGAATGACTGTAAAACAGTAACATTAAGAACACGTCCTTTAAAGAACAGGATGCTGTCGTTCTATCTGGATTATTATCCGGGGTATCGAGACAAGGAAACGATGAAAGTTATCCGCCATGAATCGCTTGGTATTTATGTCTATGCCAATCCGAGAAACAAGCGCGAGTTAAATTTCAACGAGGTAATGACCGAAAAAGCCGAAGCCATCCGTTGCCGCAGGTTCGAGTCGGTGGTGAATGAACGGTATGATTTCTTCGACAAGTACAAACTCAAAGCTGATTTCTTGGAGTATTACCGCAAGCAGCTCCGCAAACATGACCAGAAATGGGAGTTCGTCTATCTTCATTTCAGCAACTTCGTACATGGCAAGTGTACCTTCGAGGAGATTGACATCGACCTCTGCAACAAGTTCCGGGAGTATCTGCTTACGGCCAAGAAATTGAGACGCAACGGCCCTATCACACGGAACTCCGCATCGGGATATTGGTCTACTTTCAGGGGATTTCTGAAAATCCTCTACCGCAATGGGATGATAAAGACCAACGTCAATGATTTCTTGGATAAGATTGAAACGGAGGATGTGGTCAAGGAGTACCTGTCTGTAGAAGAACTGTATAAACTGGCTGAAACACCGTGCAAGAAACCTATCTTGAAAGTAGCATCGCTATTCTCGTGTATGACCAGTTTGCGTATCAGTGATATTCTCGCTTTGTGTTGGGAAGACATCGTGGATTACTCTGCCGGAGGGAAATGCGTACATATCGTTACACAGAAGAACAAGGCGGAAGACATCATTCCCATCAGTGAGGAGGCATTGGAACTGATAGGTTACAGTTCCGAGAAAAAAGGTCTGGTATTCAAGGGGCTGATGCGTAGCTGGACGCAAATTCCGATGAAAGAATGGATTCGTTCTGCCGGAATTACCAAGAACATCACATTTCACTCATACCGGAGAACATTCGCCACGCTGCAAGCTGCCGCCGGAACGGACATCCGTACCATTCAGAGTATCATGGCGCACAAGAGCATTACCACGACCCAACGGTATATCAAAGTAGTGGATGCGAACAAACGGGAAGCCAGCAAGAAAATCACCCTGGCACGAAAAGGCTGACAGGCGTTTGGTTCCCAATTTTAGCGGTCAGAATATGATTTTTTACCTGAAATCATATTCTGACCGTGATATTTAGTATGATACGTGGTAACTATCAATCTTTTTATTGCAACTATCTGGAATATCAATTATAAATTTAGCGCAAAATAATTCCAAATAGTTGTAGAACATGACGAATAAAAGACTGATTAAGAAGATAAGTTTTATACTTGCACTATCCGTTATCGTTTTTGCGGCGATAGATACTTATCTATTCCTATGCCATGACATCAATATCATGCACATAACAACTCCTGTCATCCTCGGACTGGTAGTAGCCATCATCTTGTGCGGACTCCTGCACAAATTTTTCTATAAATGGCTGACAGAAAATCCCATCAATTTCTCTTTTGGTGAGCAAGACTCCCCTGTTGTAGAAACAGAGAAAATAACAGAATCCATTTGTATTGTCGAAACACCGCCCATCGAGCAGCCGATTGATTTGCCTGAACAGGAGTGCACACCGGCTCTACAGTCGAATCAAGACATAGTAGACTCCGATTACCCCAAAGATTCTCATTTGAATAAGTATGATTCCATATTGGTGGAAATCAAAAAGAAAGAAATTGAAAGGCAAGTGGAAATCATGGATGCGATTCGGGAATATGTAACCGTCAAGACCGCCCCTTATCTCTCCAAAGAGGATATTGCCACTCTCATTTCCAATATAGAGTACATGGCTTACGATCAACCTGATTCATATAAACCGATTCGTTCCCATATAGACAATCCGCTGAGGTCGCCGGGACTTCGCCATTTGGCATGGAACGTAGGTGAACGCTTGGGAATACCCTTGGTAAAAAGAGCAGCTTTTATCAAGTCGTCATTTCCACACGAACTCGTAAACGCCACCCATGAATATCTCAGACTCAATTTGAGAGACTATGTTACAAGTCAGATTCCCATTGATGTACCCGATAAAGGCGACTATCGCTTCCATTTGGATACAGATAATGATGACTCACAATAAAAAACGTATGCAGATGAAATAATTAATCCGGTCTGTATTGTTCTGCAAGGTTTCATTGAGTTGGTTCGCAGCATGTTAAACGATTAAAACTCTTTAAAAATGAAGCAAGAAGAACTGACATTCAATGACCTGCCGGCAGTGGTAGGCGAACTGTGCAACCGGATTGCAAGTATGGAAAATCTGCTGACGGAGAAACTTGCCAAGCAGCACGAAATCAAAGAGAACACGCACGTACCCATGACCGTGCAGGAGGCTTGCGCCTATCTCAAAATGCCGTTATCGACCTTCTATTACAAGGTTAAAAAGGATGACATTCCGGTTATTAAACAAGGAAAACATCTCTACATCTATCGGGACGAATTAGACAAATGGCTGGAATCCTCCCGAAAGAATCCGGCTCCGCAGAGTTTTGAGGAAGAGAATGAGGCCGTGCTCGCTTCCCATCGCCGTAAACCGAACGCTAAAAACTGGGAATGATGGAGAAGGCGGACAATACGATTCCTTCACGTGAGGAACTGGCGGCTTACATAAAGGAGTCAGCCGTGAGCGTGACAAATTCCTATGAACAGTCACCGGTAGTGCTGATGGTGGATGATGCTGTCATCGGCACATTGGGCAACTTCAGTGCTTCCATCGGAAAAGCCAAGAGCAAGAAAACTTTCAACGTCTCGGCCATTGTCGCATCGGCATTGAGTGGCAACACCGTGCTGCATTACCGATCTATGTTCCCTGAGAACAAGCGGAAGATTCTGTATATCGACACGGAACAGGGGCAGCATCATTGCCAGCAGGTGTTGAAGCGTATCTTACGTTTGGCAGAACTGCCTGATGATGAGAAACCGGATAATCTGCTCATGCTGTCTTTACGCAAATTTGCCCCTAAGATACGCATGTTGATAGTCGAAGAAGCGATTGGCATAATACCGGATTTGGGATTGGTCATCGTAGATGGCATTCGTGACTTCCTTTATGACATCAATTCATCCAGTGAATCCACCGACATCATATCCAAATTCATGCAGTGGACGGACGACAGGCAGATTCATATCCATACCGTCCTACATCAGAACAAGAATGATGAACATGCGCGTGGGCACATCGGCACGGAGCTTAACAACAAGGCTGAAACCATCATGCAGGTCGAGGTGGATAAAGAGGACAAAAACATCAGTGTGGTCGAAGCCGTGCATATCCGTGACCGGGAATTTGAGCCTTTCGCATTCCGCATAAATGAGGAGGTGCTACCCGAATCGGTAGAGTCTTATCTGCCCAAAGAGAAGAAGATCGGGCGACCAATCAAAGAGCCGTTCGATCCGTACAGGGAGATTCCGGAGAGTGTACATCGTGCTGCATTGGATGCCGCTTTTGCTAATGGCAACATCGGCAGTTATGATGAGTATCTGGAACGCTTGAAAGAGGGGTACGGATTGCAGAATGTAAAACTCGGTCACAACAAGGCGGTCAAGGTAGCGACCTTTCTCAGCAACAAGCGGATGGTCATAAAAGAAGGGAAAGGGTATGCCTTCAATCCTGAATACCACTATTAGATTAGCGGTGTGTAAGAATTGATACCCTCTCATCTAACTTTACTTTAGTGTTGGGGCGTATATATAAGAATAAAGCAAAGTCAGCAGGAAGACATCGTGTGAGATATTCATGTTCTCCCCTCTTTTAGAGACTTCTATCACTTTACGTTTCCTATCTAAGTGCCAGTTCTCTATACGCATCCGATATGGCGTGTCGGAAAGCATCAACAGGTAACTGTTGCGAGATATGCCAAGGTATAACCTCACTACGTTACGGTTGTACATTGGCACTCTCGCCTGCTCAGTTCCTTTGCCGGTGCGGTACTCGCAAGCTCGCACCTATTCAACCATTATAAAAACGATTCAAATGAAAGAAGATATTGAAAATACATCAGACTCCTCCAAAGAAACCAGAAGTGTCTTTATCGGGGCGAAAGTCACTCCTACCCAGAAGGAGTATATAAAATCTCTGGCTGCAAAATGCGGTATGACCGTAAGCGATTACCTATTGTCGTGTGCGTATAACTTCAAACCCCAAGCAAGGCTCACGAAAGAAGAAGCTGCACTGTTGCAGAATCTGGATGATTGTCGGTCAGACCTCGTAAAATACACTTCCGCACTGCACGGAATGTCCACAAAGCAGCGCGTGGCAATGTTCAACCAGATTCCGTTCATGGTAGGCTGGCTCAAAGAACTTGGCAATGTAGCCGAAAGCGTCTGCCAGTTCCTGAATGCAGTAAAAGAGAAGAACAAGATTCCGTCTAACCCCAAAACCGAAGAAGAATGATAGCAAAAGCCAAAGCCATATCGCACGGAATAAACGACATCCGTTACATTACCGGCGAATCACAGCACAAGAAACATCCGGAGAAAATCTATCGGGTACTGGACAATCTATTACCCCCAGAAGCGGACGCTATGGGGATATGGAACTCCATGCAGCTGACCCTATCCCAACACCGGCCAATAAAAAACTCCGTTATCAGAATCGAGCTGAGTCCATCGCCCGAACATACCCGATCCTATGACATCGAGGACTGGCAAAAACTCTGGCACGACTTCGCAGAGGAGTTCGACAAACAAGTGATTACCGGTAAGAACGGAAAAGTCCGTTCTTGCCAAACCAATTTAGCTAATAGCAAATACTCGGTTTGGTTGCATACGGAATCCAAAGGTGAAGTCCCCCACCTCCATGCTGCGGTTTGCCGTTTGGATGAAGATGGAAATATCAACAATGACCACAATATTCATCTCCGGGCGCAACGTGCAGCAGAGCGAGTGGCAAAGAAACGTGGCTGGACGACTGCGGCACAAATCCGAAATCGCAACATCCCACAGGTGAACAAGGACTGTATGGAGGTGTTGAGAGCGATGCCGTCATGGTCATGGGATGAGTATAAGAATGCCCTTGCACAGAAAGGCTATACCGTGCATGAACGAGAGGACAAGCAAGGTATTCTCCGTGGTTATGCACTCGTGCATGGGAATACCAAATACAAGGCTTCAGAATTGGGAGTCGGCAGAAATCTTATGATCTCGAAACTTCCTACAACATGGAAGAAACTGCACCACCAGCCGACCACAACCATGAAGAACAATACTCCCCAAGTCGTCCAACAACCAGCAGAACATAAGGCTGTCCCTATTGACTACACCCAATATCGCGCAGACCGTTCAGACATGATTCCCTATACCCTTAACCATGAAGGCAAGGAATACCGATTCTATATTCCGGGAAAAGTGCTTGACTGTTTCAATGACGAGTTCGATTACAGGTTTGTTTCCAACTGTCAGGAACTTACCGATATGGCGGTCACTATTTTTGTAGGAATGCTTGGGACTCAGAATGTTGCAACTGGAGGTGGTGGCGGAGGTTCGCAAAGCGACCTTCCGTGGAGAGACAAGGACGAGGACGATTTGCAATGGGCTCGTAGATGCGCTCGTGCTGCCAGTCGTTCGTTAGGAAAAAAGTCGAAAACAGGATTAAAACGATAAGCCTATGAAACCGAACATGAAAAAGAAATTCGATTTTTCCGCAGAAATGAGTGAAGCGGAATCCATAAAAGCCACTCCCAAGAATGAATATCTGGAGGAAGAAAAACGACTGCTTGATGCGAACATCAAGGAACTTGCTAACCTGAATAACAACGTGCATTACATGATTACAAATCTGGAAAATCTGCCCGAATTTCTACGAGAGTACAAAGTGGCTATTGCACAGCAAACAAAGGAGGAAGCCGAGAAATTCGGGCAAACTGTCCTTGATAAGTTCCTCCATCAAATTCAAGACAAATGTAATGAAACTGAGCGGAAAATACGCAAGGCTGACAGCTATATTTTCATACCGCACACGATATTCTATATCTTGATTATCATACTGGTTGCCTTATCTTCTTTTTTCGCCAGCATCATAATAGCCAATACAGAGATTTTGCACTCGGCAGTGATTTGGAAGGCAGCTATTGGTTGTACCCTTATGGCTGTTTGGGGAATTGGTATAGCAGTAGCGATACTGAAGTTTTTGGACATGCGGAAATAAACGGAAAGTCTCAACTGGATAGGATTGCTATCGGTTGAGACTTTATTCTGTATTGTGTCAAAAGGCTGCAGTTCACTCCCCTTGCTCCAACACCCCTCTGATTTGCTTATCAAAATCAGAATCAATTGGTTGAGTGCGATTAAAAATATCATACTCCTGTTCCGCCTTAGCTTTTGCCTGAGCAGCAGAAATACGTCCTTTATCTGGCAAAATCTGATAATCCATAAATGCAAGGAACTTAGTTACACTTTCAGAGAATTGCTCCATATTGAAAGTGTTCCGACGTCTAATAAGGTTTTCAATATAGTCGAAGAACGCTGATACAGCAAGCTCTAATTCCTTTATCTTTTTCTCTGGCAGATAGTTCTTTGCAACAGCAACATCCGATTTCAAGATACGTCCTTTGGGAGAGTTCTTCCAAGTCGTCAAACCCATATGCTCTTTGGTATGGTCCGCATTGTGATACACAATTTCGGCTGCCGTCTGTCCTGTAATTGCATAATGAAACCGATTCTGAATCATCGCATAGAAATCGTGTGTTGTTGGCGAGTTTCTATCATAGTCAATGCTACATTCGGCATATATATCTGTAATCTTCTGCCAAATTCTACGTTCACTGGCACGGATGGAACGTATCCGTTCAAGCAACTCCTGAAAATAATCCTGTCCAAACACAGTCTCGCCTTGCTTCAAACGCTCATCATTAAGAACAAATCCTTTTTTAATGTATTCATTCAGGATTTTCGTAGCCCATTGACGGAAACGAGTAGCTTGTAGCGAATTTACACGATAACCAACCGAAATAACAGCATCAAGATTGTAAAATTGCGTATTGTATATTTTGCCATCCTCGGCAGTATGTGCAAATTTTGCACATACTGAATCCTGCTGCAACTCTGACGACTCGAATATATTTTTGAGATGCTTGGAAACAACAGTCCTATCCACACCAAAGAGTTGAGCCATCGCCTTTTGGGTACACCAAAGGGTTTCATTCCTGATGATTACCTGCACCTTTCCTTCCTTTTCAGGAAGATTGTATAATATGAATTGAATATCTTGCGGCATATATCTATAAATTTCAGCTATCTAACTTTAGACCATACAAATTCTCAATATAAGAATTTACTTGACCTTCATCCAAATTCAATATAATATCTTCCTCTGCCTCAGATAACAGCGGAATACCAAAATTCTTTACATAGTTTTTCGCTAATGCAAAGTATTCACCACCATAAGGTTTGCTGGTATGTTTAATGTAATACCAAAACACTGATGACTGCAATATGCGACGTAAGACTTTCAGTTTACGACTCGATTCACAAACTATTGCATATCCATTATAGAACAATAATGATTTATCCTCAGTTAATACGAAATAAGGCTTATCTGCCAAATAAGGGAATAGTAGTTTATTCCCTACTATATTCAATGCCTGAGTACGCCCAAAAGCATACCAATCTGCATATGTGCGCGATTCCTTATCTCGCTTTTTCAGACTGTCGTAATTCTGTTGCAAATATTCCAATGTACACGGATAATCTCGTTTCATTATATCCTCTGGTATGAGAATTGCTCTATTGCTACTGTCTAGTGTGTATGGAAAAATTAAATACTCTATATTTTCATCAATATCACTATCCTGTTTTAATATATTTGGCTTTATGGCCTTACGACAAATTGATTTCTCGATTTTATGTTCTATACTGCCACACGAAATAATAAAAAACTTGTCTGTTTCTCGTATTGGAGTAAACAAATACACCTCATTTTTTAATGTGGCAAATCCGTTCTTAATATCATATAACTTTCCTAATGGAGTTCCAGTTGATTCTATTTTTCTAAGATTGCTTGCTTCTGTAGCATTACATAAAATCCATCCAGTAAAATCATCTACAGTTTTGTACTCAATATGTGCGATGTCTTCTTGAGTAATACGATTAATGTCTTTACTGTTTTTTTTGCAGTATGTAATATGACCTGCTCTACGTGAAATTAAGCAAATACATGTATATGTAGAACGTCCCTTGAAAACCTGTTCTGATCCAAAATCAATCATTCGCAAGTCGTAAGAATGTTCAGACATATAGTTTCTGAATGCCCTTCCATTAAGGCTTCTATAGAAATTATTAACCGTAATATATCCCAATGTGCCATCTGGTTTTAGGGCTTCTATTGCGATTTGAAAAAATGGTAGATACAAATCCGTTTTTCCAGTAGATGCCACTGACCAATTGATTAACAACCGCTTACTATCCTCAGAAATTTTTGAAGAACTTACATATGGTGGATTACCAATAATTACATCCAAACCTTGATTACGCTTTACTTCTTCAATACTAAGTACACTAAATTCTAATGAGTTTGCCTGATATAAATTAACATGTGAACTAATTTCCTCACCATTTAAAGCGCAAAGAAGATTTAATATAATTCGAGTTCGTTCAATACTATATGATGCTATATCTACTCCATAAAAGTTTGAAATAATCTTATTAATTGAAACCTCTGTCTTTTGATGAATATAGAGAGCTGCTGTGACAAAAAAACCACCACATCCACATGATAAATCTCCAATCTTTATATTTATCAGTTCTTTATTTGTGTATTTTTGCAGTGTTTCTTTAACAATATATTCACGAATATATAAAGGAGTATAAATAGCTCCATTTACCTCTTTCTCGACAGGAGATATTACAAACTCGAACAATTCAATAAGATCTTCAATATCCAACTGCTCATAGTTTGATAAAATGAATTCATAAAACTGATCAAAAAGCTCTAACTCATTAGAATGATTGTCAATGCCAATAATAAACCTTTTTATTTCAGGATTTTGTACGTCTAAACGATTGCTTGCAACAAAAGAAGAAACAAGTATTCTATTAACAATACTCGTTTCAGCAGGTAACATCTGCTTAATAAATCGTTTAATCGCTTGTTTCATGAATATAATGGGAATAAATTATTTTTTGTATAGTCTTGATGATTCGAATCTTTTGAGAATGTGGCAAAATATGGATCAAGAACTCTATTCTGTGCTCTCATCAATATAGCTATGTATTCTTCATCATTGGTTATTTTATACATATTAGCCTGATCACGCTTATTAATAAAATTTTGTATGATAAAATGAACTATCAATATAACATCCATTGGTGGATGCGCAAGTCTAGGAGAACTAATTACAAAGTCTCTTCCTTCTTCCTCGAGAACATCTTTCATACGATATCCTCCTGCATGGAAGTGATAACGAGGATGTATAAATTTACCCTCAAGATTAGTTTCCCTGTCTAAATGCCAACAAAAATATTTAGATTCCGTTTCCTTATTTCGCTCATATCCCTTAATGCATAATTCTAACTGATATGTCTGAAACACATCACAAGCTGTATCCAAATCACCATAGCTATAATTTAAATCTATTACTACCGCTATTTTTTTGACAACATCGGGATATGGCTTTTGAGCAGCACAGGAAAATGTGAATGTAAGATCATTAAGGCTACATTCTTTCAATAACTTATGATTACTAGCCATTTGCTCTAATAGATACAAATTATCACTCTCTATCTGATATTTCTTTAAAAGACGAGCGAGAGTCTCTATATCTCTAAGAATCTGCCTATTACCTTTCATTTGCTTCTTTTCCTAAACTACGCACTTCTTCTTTATCCAATGGCGATAGGAATTCTTGTTTGTCAGGAAATTCCAATGCACCTTTTAATGATATATACTCAGGCTCCAACCACTCATCCAAATGGCGATTTCGAAATTGATAACCATCTGTTGGATCCAGCGGTTTTTTATATTCATGGCATATTGTCCAAAATGTGGAGCTTGTGGCCATCTCTAATGGAATAGCGTATCTTAATTTAAGATTATATCGTTGATTTAAAATATCAACACGCCCTTTGGCAATAGTACGTCGCAATGATACAGGAGATATTGACTGCCAAAGAATTTGTATTTTATCAAACCACCATCTGTTGTATGTATTTGATAGGACACCTGTATATTTACATTTGGTAAATTCAGGCATTGTAACGAGTTTTTGAAAATCTTTATCGTCCTCGTTTATATCAATCCCCAAACGCGCTGCTAAAACTTCCGGTCCAACCAATGGTCCTATAGCGCGAACAAGAGAATTGTTTATAAATCGCAAATATCCATAAATATCACCCCTAGATTTATAACATTCCAACTTAAATATAAAACGATAATCTAATTCGCTGATATCATCAATATCTAGAATGGTTTTAATATCAAAGTTAAATTGAGCTATAGTACGATAAGCCTCAATAAATGATTTTATGCGAGTGGTATATTTTTGATGATTTCTTCTGAACGCTTCTTTCCCAATAACTATATCAAAAAGATCTTGACTAGTAGAATCATTTTCAAAATGAGGCAAATTGCGCTCAGTAGAAATCATTATAATAGGGACTTTCTTTTGGTTAGTCCCTTCCGTCCTAAGGGTTGTAGCAAATGTTGGTGCATCTACCTTACCTACACCAGCTGTTAAACGAAAATCCATGATAAAAGCATCATAAGTATTCTCACATAGCTTGTTTAAATCCATTTCAAACCCAGCCGGTTGTAGAACATCTACACTTATACCGTCAGATTCAATATCACTTTTAATGCTATTCGCATTTTCGTCTTCAATATATAATATTTTATATTCCATATAATAAAATTTACTCGTCTTTAACTTTAGGAATTTCTATGCGTATACATGTGGCAAAATCACCTTTGGGAGAAACTACCATAATATTGCCTCTGTAACTAGAAATAATATCTTTTACAATCTTTAATCCTAGCCCAGTTCCGGTTATTTCGCTAGATAGTTCAATCATATCTAGCGATTTGGCCGATGTTGTGGTAAAGAACTCCTCAAATATACGCTCTTCATTTTCTTTGGGAATACCATCACCATTATCTGAAAACTCCAAATAAACGAACTTTTCAGCTATACCACATTCTATCTGTATTTTACCACAATTATTAGTGCGTTTAATGGCTTTTTTGGAGTTTGTATATAGATTGAATAGTATTGATGACCATTCTGAAGGATGCATAGGTCTAGTATATAGATTGAATCCATTAAAAATGGGATCACACAATTCTATGCCTGATTTTACGGCATCGGGAGTCATGGTATTTATAAAAGGGCGCACAACTTCGCGTAACTCTAAAGGCCTCAGCTCTTTGATTACATTAAACGAAACCACATCGTTAAAGTATGATGTATAAGTTGCAAAATTAGCAAAATTTTCATCTAGAATCATTATGCGATTTAATAATTCAAGTTGATTTTGAAGTTTATCAATAAGGAAGCGTATATCATCCTGAATATTGTCTAGATAATATTTTACCTCATGAACAAATTGCGAAATAGTTAAACCAACACTACTTAAAACCCTTAACATTGATTGTTCTTTAAACAATCTTGCAGATTCATTTTTTTGTAATTTAGCAACCTCATCTAATTCGTCTTTTACTTTTTTTAATTGCTGCTTTCTTTTTCGACGTGCTATTAATGAAGGCTCACCTTCTTCAAGTGCTTTATCAAGTTCATCAAGAGTATGGGCAATATTTTTTACTCTAATTTCAATTTTTTCCCAATTACCTTTTTCATCTCGTTTTTGTCCGGATACTATTTTTATATTTCTATTTTCTGCAATCTTGACTACAGAATTTAGGATTGAACGATATAGAAAATTTTGTAATTGAATCATTGCTTCATTATTTAGTAGTCCTTCTCGACTTGAAGTTTCTTCAAAGTCACCACTATCATCACTTATTTCTACAAATCCAAAAAAGGAAATATTCGTATGTGTTGGCAAAATAGAGCGACGACGAGAAGACATATCAAACGACAACCAATCGTCTCCCGGCTCTCCATAAGGAAGAACCCGAAACCCATTTCTATACAACCTAATTCCAGCTGATAAATTTGCCATTTTTTTTATAGCATTAAGATGTTGCTTAGGGATTAATGCTGTATCATATATAAAATAATAAGCCTTATATTTAACATTTTTAATCGCAGAAAAAGGACTGGCTATGTCATCTGGATCCAGTCCTATTTGACTGGAAAAATCAATTCCAAAGCGTTCACTCTTTACATGATAAAAACCTATATGCGAAGAATCTATTTCTCCATTAAATTCTCCTATTGCGTAATTCGAAATATCCTTGGAAGTATCAATTATCTCTTTTTTAAGACCATTTTCTACAATTGTAAAAATCGATTTAAAGCCAGGATCTTCCGATTTATCAATAACTTCAGTAGACAATGAAATGGGTTGCATGATATCTATAACATATCGATAAATACGTCTGATTGCGGCCTCTGACCATTTATCTCTCAAATCTAAAATCGAAAGTGTTGTGCCATGTTCAAAATCTACCAGCTCTTCCTGTATTGTATGTGAAATTTCTATCAAATTATCATTATTCTCATATTCATCCCAGTTTATAGTAACCTTATATGCGTAATTACTATTTATTGATTTAGTAAGAATAATTAGCTTTGTTCCTAATCTTTGAACAGCAAATCTACCGATACCCTTTTTGCCAGCTCTTTTACGATGATAAAAAGGAGATAGCGGATTGTCTATCTTATCAGAAGACGAAATACGCATAAACCCATCAACTAATTGCTCCCTAGTCATTCCAATTCCATTGTCAGAAATAACTAATGAACCACCAAGCGAAGATGTATTGATAAATTTTAGAGAAACTTCAGTAGCATCGGCATCAAAAGCATTCTTAACAAGTTCTGAAACAGCGGTTTCCTGTCTTGATACAAGCTCTATTCCTAATCGATTTATTAATCCAGCGTCAACACTAAAACGAACATGCTCTGAATCCAATTGAGCAAGCTCATTAGACAAAGCTAGTATCGCTGAATAATTCGGTTTTTCATCTTTCAGTAAATCCGAAAGTTCTGCTTTTATGTCTTGTTCTTTTCTCATGATACATCAAAAATCACTTAATTGCTGCAAATTACATTCTTGGGCAAGCCATTTACTAAAGTCCTTCGTTTCATGCTGCCAAACAGAACGCAGGTCATTAATACGTTTAATCTTTCCGAGTTTCATGACATCTTATTTATTTGCGTTTTCATATGCTGCATTAAATACTCTCTGATTAATGAAATTCATAAAATCAGGATTGTCGAGATAATTTCTACAGAATTCTGTATTTTCATTAAGCATTCGTGCAATAATCATCATCAATGACATATTGCATTGTTGTTGGGCTGTTTCTCTGTCGCTATTTCGGGCGGCATTTACAAATGCTTCATCTGCTTGCAAGCGTACAGGCAACTCCTCAAGTTGTTGTTTCGCTTTTTCCTTATCGAGCCAATTGATACCATTGAACTCATCCAATATTTCGCTCAATCTAGCCATATTGAGTTCTGCCTTACCTTTAGGTGCCCCTACTGGGGTTGGCTCAATCTCGGCATCAGAGTTTTCCAGTTCAATCTTCTGCTCCTCACCTTTAACAATTCGGTATTGGTCAAAGTCAATTGCCTCAATGAGGCCTTCGGTAAAATCCTCTCCTCTCAGCACTGGCAACTTATGTATCAACAATGAGAAATATGTATTCAATTTTTCCCACTCCAAACTCTTAAAGGGCAAAACAGCAGCGAGAAAAGGATATGTACGCAAGAAGGATTTGATGCTACTCTTGCATCTGATTTGAATATTCTCATCAAGCTCTTTGAATCGCTCTACAGAATTGTTGATTATAGGGTCAATCTCCTCGCGAGAAGCCCCCGTCCAATATTTTTCATTGAGCATGTATATATCCTCTTCAGAATATATATTAGCGCTTTCAATCTCTTGAATGAGGTCATTTAACTTATTCGGGTCAGTCTCTTTTGACAATATTGTTGTCTTGTAGAATCGCTGGAATGAGTTTTTAATGCTTTCTGCGTCATTGGCAAAATCAAGTACAAAAGTATCTCGTTTTTTGGGATGGCAACGATTCAAGCGAGACAAGGTCTGAACGGCCTTTACATCAGTTAGGACTCTATCCACATACATCGTATGAAGCAATGGCTGATCATATCCAGTTTGGAACTTCTCTGCAACAACTAAGATACGATACGGCTCACGCTCCATATTATCCTCAATATCTTTTGACGGAAAACCATTTACGTCAGATTCTGTAACATCTTTGCCACCATAATTCTTGCTACCTGAAAATGCAACAATCGCCTTATAAGGGCTCTTACGTTCTTCAAGCAAGCGACTGATCTCATAGTAAAACTCTATTGCACGAAGAATACTACTTGTTACTACCATGGCACGAGCTTGTCCACCCATCTTGCCCTTATCGATAATCTGGCTATGGAAATGCTCTACTATAATGGAAGCTTTCTGCTGAATTGTTTCAGGCTGGCTCTCCACGAATGCTCTAAGTTTCTTTTGGGCTTGCTTCTTTTCAAATTCAGGGTCAGACTCTATGGCTTTGACAATCTTATAGTAGCTGTTATATGTCGTATAGTGCTTGAGTACATCCATAATAAAACCCTCTTCAATTGCTTGCTTCATTGTATACTCGTGGAATGGACGATGTCCGATTTCACCATCAGGCTGCTCAAATGTGGTTCCGAACATCTGAAGCGTTTTATTCTTTGGCGTAGCCGTAAATGCATAATAGTTCGCATTCTTCACCATCTTACGCCCTTCGATAATAGCATTTAGCTTATCTTCCAAATCTTCACCATTTTCTCCGACATTACCGCTGAGGGCAATGTTCATTTTCGCAGACATTGAACCATTCTGGCTACTATGTGCTTCGTCTATGATAATGCCAAAACGCTTATGCTTCATCTCCGACCCAATGGTTTCGAGGATGAATGGAAATTTGTGTACTATTGTGATAATTATCTTCTTGCCACTCTCTAGATTCTTACGCAATGTTTCAGCACTATCAGCCCAAGCGACAAGATTAGACAAACGTTTGAAGGAGGCGATATTATCACGAATTTGCTTATCCAAGTTTACTCGGTCTGTAACAACAATGACACTATCCATTAAAGGGTCTGTGCCATCAAGCAAGCCAACAAGTTGATATGCCAACCAAGTAATTGAATTAGACTTGCCTGAACCTGCCGAGTGTTGAATCAAATAACGCTGGCCTACACCTTTTGCTCGCGTTTCAGCTAATAATTGTCGGACGACTTCTAATTGATGATAACGCGGCCACACAACAGAAATCTTCTCTTTGCCGGTCTTCTCGTCTTTCTTTTTTACAACTTGTGCATAATTCTCAAGTATATCCGACAAGGATTCCTTCTTTAATATATCCTCCCAAAGATATGATGTGCGCAGACCATTGGGATTAACAGGATTACCGGCACCACCATTGACACCTTTGTCAAACGGTAAAAACCAAGAACTTTTACCGCAAAGCCAAGTACACATACGGATATTATCATCGTCAACAGCAAAGTGTACGGCACATCTTTTAGGTGCCAGTAGCGGATCCCTCACATCACGGTCAGTTTGATATTGTCTTATGGCATTCTCAACGGTTTGACCGGTGTAATGGTTTTTCAATTCCATTGTCATCACGGGCATTCCATTCAACGAAACCATTACATCAATGCTATTCGAATTATCCTTGCTATAAAACAATTGTCTTATTACACAAAAAATATTCTTTGCATACATTTCCTGAGCCGTAGGATTCAGCTCAGACGGCAACGGATAGTACATATCGAAGAGTTCCGATATGTAACGGAATCCTTTTCTCAATACATCAGTAATACCACGAGAAGCGAGTTGTTTATTCAACTCGGCAAAAAACTTACGTTCAGACACTTCGCTTGCAAAGCAGGCCGTATTCTCAGCTTTCTTTTTCTGTGTAGAGAGAATAAATCGCTTTACGCGCTCAGTATCAAGCGCATAGTCCTTGTTATAATCCACTGAGATTCCCTCTTCGTAACCCTGCGTATTGCGCAAATAACTCACAAGGATAGTCTCAAGATTTTTCTCTGATGTATCAGTTGCCATAACTTCATCTATTTATATTTCAGATTGCACATTTATTTGGCCTGTGACACAATCTGCAATAAGTTTCTGTTTATATTCTTTCAAATATTCTATTTCGGCTTCAAGCTCGCTTATGAGGGAGTTTACTTTATTACACTTATCTTCAATGTAGGCAACAATAGCTCGCTGTTCTTCTATTGGAGGAAGTGGAATAAATTTTCTTCCAAGCATTTGATAATTTATATTTTGACCCTCTCTTATGCCCGTCACACAAGTTTGTAGAACATGAATAAATGGTTGACACTTAAAAAGCAACCTAAAGTAGTCAGTATATTCTATTTCCTTAGGAGTCAGGATTGTATATGCAGCACTAATAATACCCTGATAGTAAGCGTACTCTATTCCGCCTTCAAAAGAACGAAGACTAATCACAAAATCTCCGGCCTTGACAAACTTAAGTCCTTCAAATCCCTTGTTTACAACTACAACCCTATTTTGATACATCGATTGAGGTATGACACCTTGTGATTGAGTGGCACAAAGAATTGGCTCTTCTGGATGGTTTTTCTCCGTTCTTTCGGAAAAACAATATTTTAATTTTCGTTCCTCCCAATGAGCAGGTATTGTACCCAGTAAGATGTTTTTACTATCCTTCATCTTCACATCGGGATTCAAGCCCCGTGTAACGACATTAGCAATTTCAGCCTCTTTTAGCTCATTAAGCAGCTGTAACTCTCTCTCTCTCTCTCGAACATACGCATCTATACATAGGGTTTTACTTTCAAGATAACTCACTATTTTCTCTTGCTCGGCAAGAGGTGGTTCAAAAAATGGAATAGACTTGAGACCAACTGGCGATAAATCCCATTGACCAACACGAATTCCTTTTGAATATTGCGCAAAGAAATTAATATAATTCCTGCTTCTTAACGCTAAACTAAAGAATCTTTTATTGGGAAAATCTAAATCACAAACAAAATATGCCGGACTAACTATTCCTTCGTAATTTGATACTCCATATGCACCTTGCCACGATTTCATCTTATTGATTACGAGTTGTCCCTCTTCAACATACTTGTAACCACTAAGATCTTTTGGGATAAAGTTGTGATTTTCTTCCTTCGATTCTGTATCACGCACAATAACGCCTTGCTCTCGTGTAACTGATAGCAATTGTTTTTCAGGATACCCTTTCTTAGATACCTGACGAATATACTTGCGCAGTTGTTCAAGCTGCCAATGACTTGGCAACTTAGGCAACCATCCTATACCTGTATCTTTATATTCACCGTACCGTCTCATATCTTCCCCAAAATATCATCCAACATACCATTGGTGCGTTCCTCAATAGCACGAATGTCCCGTGTTATATCCTCTATAGAACGCAATTCCTTTGGCTTATAAAAGTATTTTGTAAATGAGAGTTCATAGCCAACTTGTATAGACTTTTCATCTATCCAAGCATCGTGTGTATATGGTAAAATCTCATTTTGCAAGAATCCATCGATACCGCCTTCATAACGAAATGGGATTATCTCAATATCTTCCAATGCTTTGTCTGCAATTTGGCAACCATCTGAGTCAAGAACGATTTCTGCATCCGGACAAGTTGCAGTGTAGTACTTTTGGAGTAAATCAATATGCTTCTTTCTAGGTTTACTCTTCATTTCTTTTATTGCAACCTTCAAGAACTCTTGTAGGGCATTGAAATCATAATCGGACGAATGGTCGTATTGCTTGACAAAAGTCATTACCTCACAACAAACAGCAGCATCCTTCTCCTTACGACACATTTCAGCTTCACGTTCCTCATTATACTCAAAACGAAGGCGCAGAGGACGGCATACCTTTACACTCCAATAGCCAAACTCATTGTTCGGGAAAATCTTGCTTTGCGGTGTTTCTGCGTAGTCGGTAAGTAATTTTACAATCTGCTGTCGGTCGGATTCGGTCGTTTCACAATTCTTTTCTCCCAAATTCTTACGCAATGGAGACTTGATCTCTGTTGCATCTATCAGTTGAACATAGCCGCGACGACGTTCTTCCTTACGATTTGTTACAATCCATATAAATGTACCAATACCTGTATTGTAGAAGTCTTTTTCCGGCATAGCCACAATAGCTTCCAACAGGTCATTTTCAATAATATATTGGCGAAGGTTGCTTGCACCGCTACCGGCATCACCAGTAAAGAGAGAAGAGCCGTTATGAACCTCCACGATACGAGTACCTAACTCTGTGGAATTTTTCATTCGTGAAAGATTATTGGCAAGAAACATCATTTGACAGTCGCCAATATCAGGAATAAATGAAATTTCCTTGTCATCATCCCCAATCAGCGTAAATCGGCTATCTGCAAACTTTTTCTTCTCAGTCTCAGCCAATCCCCGCTTTTTGAGATCCTCCTTCCAAGGAGTGCCAAAGGGAGGGTTTGAAATGCAAAAGTCGTATGTTTCCCCCGGATGCCCATCACGAGAAATGGTGCTATCGAAAGCAATGTATTCACGCATTTCTGTACCGTGTGCATACTGAAATGCCTGAATGTCGCCTGAAATCATAAGGTCGGCCTTACAGGTCGCAAAAGTTTCAGGCTGAAGTTCTTGCCCATATATCAGAACTTGAACATTCTTACCTCTTTCGTTAGCAACTTCTCTAATGCGATCTTGTGCAATAGTAAGAATACCACCTGTTCCGCAAGCACCGTCATACACAGTGTATGTATTGTCTTTGATTTTATCTGCAATTGGTATAACAGCTAAATCCGCAAGGAGTTTCACATAATCACGAGGCGTGAAATGCTCACCGGCTTCCGTTACATTGTTTTCTTCATTAAATCTTCTGAGCAGTTCCTCGAACATAGTACCCATTGTATGATTATCAAGGGCAGGGAATTTCACATTACCATTATCATCGAGAACAGGCTTATTGCTAAGATTTATCTTATCATCTGTGAATTTCTCAATTATACTTCCTAAACGTTCTGCCTCCGTAAGGTTGTCAACCATTTGACGGAGATGAAACTTATCAAGAATATCCTGAACATCTTTACTGAAACCGTTAAGATAATCGTTAAAATTCATCTTTAGCCGCAACGGATCGGTTTCACTCTTCAATGTCTTCATTGTGAAAAGTGAAGTATTGTAGAAAGGATACCCTGTAGTAGTAAACAAGATTGGATCTTGATTGGCTATTTTATTGTCATCAAGCATTTTCTTTTGAGCCAATAAGATTGCCTTTGTTGGTTCAAGAAGCACATCAATACGGCGCAACACCATCATTGGCATAATGATTTTCTTGTATTCGCCTTTATCAAAGGCATACACAAGTACATCTGTCGCTATATTCCAGATGAACGAAAATAGCTGATTATATTGAGTTTGCTCCATATTCCTTTACTGTTCTTTAGTAGGTGTGATTAGTATTCTGACGTCAACATCCAACCATTTTGCTATTTCTTGCAGTTGGGCAATAGACGGCTGCGACTTATTGGAACACCATCTTGAAATTGTATTTTCGGACTTACCCATTTGCTCTGCCAACCATCTATTGGTTCTTTGCTTTTCCGCAAGTACCACCTTTATTCTATTCATCACTATTTGTTGATTATTCGACATCAGTATTTAAATTATACTCGTTAAATTGCAAACAAAAATACATCTAATTTCCCATATAGTCAAGTAAATAAGCAACAAAAACATCGTTTAAAGGAATAACTACAGTTGGCATCAAGCTATGCACAAGAACATATGTGCCGCTTTTATCTATTCCATCAATGAATTTCAGCTTTCAAAAAAATTATGCTGCATAAACATTATGTTTGCGCAGCATAATACAAAGCCCAATCACATTCTATCACTCAACTACATAAAAATTAGTCATCTATCTCGTGTCGTTTGGCAATTTGGCGCATTTTTGCTTGGTAATTTGGCACACTATAAACGTTCCAGTGTTATCCTCATTGCTTTCTCCGAGACTTCGCATTGTTTCGCCAATGCAGAAATACTGATTTGAGGGTTTCTGCTATAAGAGAAAGTATCTTGTTATGCCCCTGTTGCGCCCCAGTTATGCCCTTGTCATGCCCCAACTGATCGCTTCTGGTCGGAATAGTAGTTTCTTGTCCCTTCTCCAAAACCTTCGCACAAACAGTTGCTTTCATGATAAAGGCAACGAAATGGTATTGCGGTTCTTTAACACCCAATGCAGACAATTCACGACACACACTTAGTCTCCTCACCAATATTATTTTCCGTTATTTCTTCAGGATTTAAATGAGTGTTATCATTACTGTCCTGTAAAAGGCATGGGCAACAATGATTTACCAATAATATTCTAATTTGTAAATCAAACGCAATCTTTCCACCTTGCATCCAACACTCCTGCAAACATATCCATCTCTCTCTTGGAAATACCTAATCGTATTGCCAATTCTCGCCATCCTTTTACAGCTTCAATCACCTCCAAAATAGTCTTTTCTGCTGTTTTATGGTTTAGCATGTAGTCTTTGCAAGCATCTAGCAAAATGTTTAAGTCTGCTTTATTGGAAGTTGATGAAACTAGCAAACTTTGATACTCATTCAGAGTAGGGTTCATGTCGTATGCAGGAGAAAGCGTCCAACCTTTTGCAGTCAAAAGAAAACCATGATTGCGGAAATGGTCATCGCTATTGCCAATGCAGATATTGAAAGCTACACGGCGATAAAGTTCATGCAGATTCTCTTCCACATTCGTGCAGTTCTGGATTATAAAATCGACTATATCCAGATAACCATGCCCTGTAGTTGCATTATCACCGTCATTGAGTCCCAATAAGGTCATTGCAGAAGCAAAATGAATCCGCTTCCCATCTTGGGTTCTGTCGAAGCGTTGCGAAAGCAACGTATGATATTTCTCTCCTGTTGCCAGCACTTTGGTCTTTGCGGCATTTATACCGGATTTTGCAGCAAGAAGATGACTGAAATGCTCCCAAAGTCCGGTATCATAATCATCCTTGCGAGAAGGGAACTTAGCTATATAAAGCGTTTTATCCGTGCCTACCACACTGGCTTTAGGCCTTGCGCCACCCAATGAAGAACCCGGTTGCACGAGTTGGGCAACCCATTTCCTGTCAGGAAGAACATTCCCCTCTTCGCTTTTCTCTATTTCCGCACTGGCTGCAATCAACTCCCTTATATCCGTCAGAGGTGGGATTTTCAACGCCTCACTTACATTTATAAATCCTCCGTCTTTTGACTCCTTGAAACGGAAAGCACCCATTCGGGAAAAGTCATCAATACCAGTCAAAAAATCGAAAGAAGATAGTCTCCGTACCGGTCGTTTCTCTTCCATCGCAGCAATCTGCTCACGTCGCAACAACAGCGTTCGCCCCCAACGATCCGGCAGGGCATCCGAGAAACATCCGAATATATCTTTCTCCGGTTGCGTATATTGCTGTCCCGGATAATTATTGAGGTCATCACTCAAGAACAAATCTCCGTGTTTCTTCAGCCATTCATCGTTGAAGGTAAAGCAATAGCTGTCTGATCCGCGAAGAGATTCATAGCCTAATTCGCCAACGAGTTCTGTTTCCTTGCGCCAATCAAAATCGGCATACACATATAGTGTCTTCATCGTTTACTCTTTTTTTGAGGCGCGTTCCCTCGTCTTTAAACTCAAATCCTGCAAGGCTTTTCCCAATTTGTCTTCTTTGGCAAGCCACAGAATATCATCGTCAAGTTGCAAAGCATACAGCACTCGTAAATAGATTCCGATTGCGACTGTCGGTGCACCTTTTTCTATTCGGGACACGGTCAATGGAGAGCAAGTGGCACGTTCAGCCACCTGAGCCACACTCAGATTCCTACGCAAGCGAGCCAGTTTAATCTGCTCTCCCACAACCGCCATTTTCTGCTCCAACTTTCGGGGCAACTTAGTCCCCATTGTATTTTTCGCCATATCAACTTATCATATAATATGCAAAGATACTACTTTTTATCTATTTAATGATATATTGCGGACAAAAAATCACAAGATTAAAAGACACATAATAAAACTGAACCTATGCAATTAATGCACAGATTCAGTTCCTTATCATTTAGCTCACTCCATTGATTCCCGAATAATCCGCCGAGTCTCTTTCTTATACTCCTTGCGATCATATTCAAATCCCCTGCACATCCAACAGCTACACGGAGTACCTGTAGTTTTGTAAACTTGCGCCCATTTGTCTTTTGCCAATTCAAACCAACGAGGATGTTCATAATAGCTTCCATCCTCTCGAATGATGCAATGACCATAAGCGGCATAAAGAATCATGCGAGCCTTAAACACACGAGCCATCTGTTGGCGTCTCCAAAATTTGTTTCTTTTGTCCATCGTCTCTTTCTATTAAAGTTAGGATGAACAATGATGTTATTAGGGTGAGATTTAATATATCCATAGCATTGTGTATTTTACCGTTTTATAGTCTATGCGCAAGCCTCGTAAGCCGTCCCTTCAACAATTCGCCATACTTTTCCTTTAATTCAGCACTTAGGAAAGAGTTATGAATGACGGCCTCAAACTTTGGCAATAGTTTGATATACTTATTTATCAGTCGTTCTACAATCACATTCTCTATCCCCAAAGTAGCTGCCGATTTGATAAAATCCTCCCTTTGAAGCTTTTTCTTCCGACCATTCAAAGTTAATGCTAACTCTTCATCATCTTTAGGATTGATGATAGCTGCATTTAACAAATCGTAAGCAGGAGTCAAACGTATCATATTCGCCACCTCATACAAAGAGAAGTTTTTCAAGTGCATATCGTTATTGCCTGTCAACCAAGAGAAAAGCACCAACTCAAAGAAATTGGTAACATCCATTTTAGGTAAAGACGAGTATTTCAAAACAGTTTTGCCAATACGTTCATAACTACTTTTGTATTTGTGCTCCGTTTGCCTTTCGGCCAGTTGACACATATCTTCCATCGCAATCTTCTCTCCGGTAGAAGTCCTGTCAATCCGACGGGTAAGATAGCATAGCGTATCATCTGCCATCCGCATCAGCGTATGAGGAACGACCTCAATATGTGCCACCTCTGCAAGGTGCATGGTTAAATCCTCGACCTCAGGCATCATTTCATATTGCGAGGTCTGAGGTTTACAGATATAACCGCCCCATAGACCGACAATAGTCAATCGTTTGCTGCCCTCATGTTCCTTCAAATGCAAGGATAATTTTGGCTGAACACCGGTTAAAGAGGTTTGGTCTTGAATGATTTGCAGAGCAAGCTGATCTAATTGCTCCGTAGTGTAATCAAGAACAGGCAATGTTGTTGTTCCGAAGAACTTCTTTATGCAAGCTGGGTGCATATCCTTTTCCCCTTTCAAAAGCGGACGATAACAATATAAGCAATTACACATGATTCCCCTCCTTTTCTTCTTCTAAAGAAATGACGCTTACTGCTCCGATACAATCCTTGCAGCATGTCAGCAACAACGACATCCGGTCAAGAATACTGATGTCTGTATTCCGCAATGCAACATCCAACAGCCACCCTTCAGGAATCAAACCATCGAAAAACGGGAACAACACAGGACTTGTATATGCTTCGTCTTGTAAAGGCAATGTCAGGCTAACAGCCTTTGCCGTTTCCGAAGAGAGATATTCCGGCAAATAGCGGAACTCATATCCGGCATCGTTTTCTGTCAGAATTCCTGCCAATTGGTCTTTGTAAAATATATGGGCTTGTCTCATTGATTACTGGTTTTCTGAATGGCTACCATTTCATAATTAAAAAAATCCAAAAGCTGATTTACCTTATCAAGACGTAGCGTTTCCTTTCCTTGCTCAAGGTCTCGCACAAAACGCAATCCCACACCCGACTTTAAAGAAAGTTCCTCTTGCGTCAGATTATATTGCTTTCGCAACATTTTGACCGTAGTAGAAAGATTTTTCATATCATCATACTTTATACCTTTTCGGGTACAAAGTTAGCACAAATATTCGATATTATATCCGTATGGGTATAATTTATTGTTTTGTCTACATTAATATATCAGATAGGGTATAATTTACATAGATTTTGAGTTGTAAATTATGAAGGCTAAGACAAGCACAACACAAGGGTTCTACACTTTTTCAAGCGAATAAATCGGATTCGTCACACTTTTTCCAACGAATCATCCCCATTACACGACATTTTTTCAAGCGAATCACAGCATAATCACAAAAACCAACTTTACTTTATCTCCGTATTCATATATACGTACATTAAAGTAAAGCTAACAGAGGGAGAAAAAGAGATGGCTTCGCCAAAGACATACTGAACCATATCTGCCGACTTTCTCTTTTGGCAGCAAAAGAATCCCAAATTCTAACCCAAAAGCAAAGCAAGACTTCCCCCTTACCAAGCCACAAGAAAACAACCCGAAAATCCGTGAATCCGCCTTCCATTTTGCAGCCAGAATCGGCGAAATAATCCCCGATATGCCTTATCTTTGCGAAGCGGAGGTTTCGGGGCGAAAGAGAGCGATTTTCCCCATTTTCCCTCTGTTTTGGGACAGGCAACGAAGAAAAGTGTTAAATCTTCGATTTTTGACGAAAAAACAAGTAAATTTTTGAGCAGTCTATCTTTTAAGCCATAAACCACTGATAATCAACTGGTATAATATGCTGCATCGAACTTTCTGTTGGCATTATTAGCATATATGGAATCGGCAGCCACACATCTTAGGGACATTCAATAAATATTGGGATATTATTATGATAAAAGCATTGCCAAAAACTATGGAGGTGCATTAAATCCCCTTGTTTCCATGCTTGACTCAAGATCACAAAAAACTAGCCTTATCGATCTAATGTTTATACGGCCGATTTTAATGCGATCCTGCGTCAAGCGCAAGATATGGAATATTAATTTGTAGCTTCCTCAATCGAGAATTGAGAAATTTTAGAATACCCCCAAGTCGCTATCTTTGTCGAATCTGCGTTGAATGTCAAAGGATACTTCACACGATAACTTACAATCTTCTTCCCTGCTGCCGATTCTTTTCCTTTCAACATAGAATATAATGTACCTCCTTCAACAGCGATCGGGTCCATAGCATTGCTAATGGTTGGTGCTTTCCCTTCTTCCCGCTTTTGAGCACGTAAGCACAACGTATAAACACGGTCCGTTCCATCAACAGTTTCAGGTTCTTGATTAGAATCCATCGACATTATATATGTGTTCTTCTGATCCGTCAACACAGATGTAAAAGTAGGAATAACAACGATTCTCTTATAATTATTAGAAAATAACAATGCACTTTCGGAACCAGACAAAAGCAATTCATTATCTAATGCCATTGAGTCCAAAGGAGAATAACTCAAATCATATTTTGCTAATGGAGAAGAAGCAGCTCCTGTCGCCACATAAAAACCATTTGTACTGGCATTCGCATTATCCGCCGAATCAAAATCGACCGTAAAATTAGCCAACACACAATCTCCAGCACTATAAGTCGGATCATTTGCAATTGTAGCAACATACAACGGATAATAGCCCAATGGATAAATCAGAGTTCTCATCGTAGAAGAATAATCGACTATAGCATAACTTGAAAGCTGCTGTGTATCACCGCCGCCGTCCAAACAAGAGGTTAACGAAAACATACCCGCAGCGATTGCTGCTAACCCTAAAACTTTAAGTTTCTTCATTTTTACTGTTCTTTAATTTTATATTGTTTATTATTTATTAGTTCTTACTCAAAAACCGAAACGGAAACCCGCCTGCAAATTCACATTAAACGGTTTCTCGGAACGGATCGTCTCAATATCGCTTCCGTTATCGAAATAATAACCGGCTCCCACCTCCGCATAAACACTTAAGAAACGGAGCAACGGATAGCTGGCACCGGCCCGGGCATTCACAGACCACATCCATTCTTTCATACGGATATGCTTCTTCTCGTGACGGATTTCATTGTTTTCCACAAATATTTTGGCATTCAACTTACCAGCAACATTAATCTCGGTCATGGCCCCCGCCGCTGCATAAAATTGAATACGCTTCCATTCTGCTATTTTATAGGACAAAGAAAGAGGAATTCCAATAAAATGTAACTTCTGTTTCGTCTCACCATGATATATAGCTCCGGTCTCCCATTCGGAAGAAAGGAATGTATAATTTAAACCAGACTGGAGGGAAAAACGGTCATTTAGAGAATAACTGACACCTAATCCGATCGAAACTGGTGTCTTATGGCGAATATTTGTTTTCGGAGATTGACTATTGAAATACGGGGAATTCAATTGCAACAGTTCCTGATCCGTCATCAACGTATTCTTCAAAGCATAGGCATTTAATGAATTAGATGTTCCAGCACTCACGCTACCACCTCCCATTCCGAAACTCCATCTTTTCGCCCGTACTTTCTTTTCTTCTGTTTTCACAGGCGCTGCATCCGCAAATAAAAAGTGTGTTCCGGTCAGCGTTGCCGTCTCGGTCACCGCTATCGCTTCGGACGCTTCGGATATTTTAGAAGAAATCACTACAACAGTATCACAATCTTCTTCTGGCGAAAGGACAACTTCGTCTACAGTTATATCCGACCGGGACGTAGTTACGGCCGTAACTTGCGCAACAGCACGTTTTGCTATCCGGTCAACCGGCTTGGAAGCGACGACTGCTGGTGTCACCGATTCGGATCGTTCAGTCAGCCTGTTTTCAACAGCCTCGGTTTCTTTCTGTATCGTTTCGGCTACAGGCAGATGTTCCCGGTCGCGGTTAAAAACATAGACTCCTCCTGTTACAACCAATAAAGAAATAACAGCAGCAGCCCCCCAATAGCGTAAAGTCCGCCGGAAAGGGACAGATTTTTTAACCGGCAAACGGTCAGCTATTGCCTCCCAATCACCCGGCATCGTATCCGCTTCAAAGTCTTGTAACTTCGAACGGAACAAATCGTCAAATATATCTCTTTCCTTATCCTTCATTTCTTTATTACTCAATACAATTCATGAATCCTGCGTTGCAATAATTGTTTGGCACGCGTGAACTGCGACCGGGATGTACTCTCCGTTATATTCATCATCTCGCTAATCTCCTTATGTGAATAACCTTCTATTGCAAACAGATTAAACACTGTACGAAAACCAGCAGGAAGCTCCTGCACAAGTTTCATCAACTCGACTGCCGACATATCGGATATAGCAGAACTATCTGGATGAACCAACTCCACCGTATTATCCAGATCGACTGCTTCACGCAAAACATCCGATTTGCGCAAATACTCCAACGCACAATTGACAAAGATCTTTCGCATCCACCCCTCAAACGACCCAAGCCCCGAATAAGAATCCATACTGGTGAAGACTTTCACAAAACCATCCTGTAGCAAATCACGGGCAGTTTCCCTGTCGCTAACATAACGCAGACAAACTCCCATCATTTTACGGGAATACGTTTCGTATAGCTCCTTCTGAGCCAGCCTTTCCCCATTCCTACAACCCTCTATCAGTTGTTTCTCCGTCATTTAGTGTGTGCCTTCATGCCCTTTCCAGGACCATACATTTATTATGATGTTCAAATTATCCGAAACGCTGCATTCCGGATAAATTATTTTTCTTGAAAACGCACAAAGATACTGTATTCTGGCAAATAATCGGAATCGGTATCAATTTTTAGACACAGATTTCACAAATTATGTAACCCATACCTAAATATGCTATAAAGCGATATGTCAAAATATACTTGCCCCTTACTTTTTTAGCAAGGGCAACCAGCTCCATTGTCCACCGGAGTATTCCAGGGTTTCCTTCCAAACCGTTAATATTATTTAGGATATTTAGAAAGATAATAATAGGTTTCTTTCGATAGCACGCTTTCTATATGATAGCGAGTGGAAGATGAAACGGAAAATATATATCCCCGCTCCGAAGTCGTATCGACAGGCAGATAGATGGAAGTATCCCGGATTCCTGTCATCAGGATATTCCGGGCGGATGTCGGATTGATCGAATCCGTCAGCGAATAATAGACGGTATAAGTCAACACGTCCTTTACCGAATCCGGTTTCTGCCAGGAGAGCTTCAACTCATCCTCTTCCTTTTCCACCCGTATCTCTTCCGGGGCTGCAGGAACCGTATCGTCCAACCAGGACAAAGGAGGAAGTTGTGCCGGATATTTATAATATTTATCCTTCAACTCATCGTATATCCCTTTCGTATTGTCGAGGATATTCGCACAACGGAAGAATGTACAGCCGGCCCCTCCGTAATAACGGCTGTAGTCGATCTGATCCGTTATATCGTTGACGGTCCAGTCTGCCTCTTCTTTCAACATCCGGTACGCGCCCAATCCGGGAACCACAAGGCGTCCGTTGCGGTTATCTACCCAATTGTCAACAAACGGGAAAAAGTTATCATGCAGGTAATACATCATCGGGACGATCATATCCTGCTTCCCGTTCTGCATCCACATTTTCGGATCCTGGAAGACACTTTCATAAGCCGTCCATCCGGCGTTCGGAACACGTTCGATGCGGTTATACTTGCCGAGCGGCGAACTGCTGACCTGTATCCAAGGCTTTACCGATTTCACCCAGTCATAAATGCGGTAAACCATCTTATTGATATTCTCCCGGCGCCATTCTGCCAGCGGGCGTTTCTTACCATATTTATTATACAAGTTTTTATCCGGGAAAGATTTTGCCTGTTCCGGATAGCGGATATAATCGAAATGGATGCCGTCGATATCGTATCCGTTCACCAACTCCTTCACTAAAGACAACACATAGTCGGAAGTTCCAGGAACGCCGGGGTCTAAATACCATTCGCCGTTATGACGCTTGCAGAGTTTCGGCTGACGCCTGACAACCGAGAGCTTTCCCTGTTCTATCACACTCTTGTCCGTGCCTAGCGGGAAAGTTACAAACCAAGCATGGCATTCCATCCCCCGTTTGTGGCATTCGTCGACCACGAAAGCCAGCGGATCATATCCCGGCATCATTCCATATTTTCCAGAGAAAATTTTGCTTGCCGGTTCAATAGCCGAACGCCAGATGACATCGCCACGCATACGGACCTGCAAAAAAACAGTATTGAAATTCGCATCCTGCAAACGGTCCAGAATGTCACAGACATCGCGTTGTTGCGCCTTTCGCCCCGTCTCCGTCGTTGCCGGCTTACGTGGCCAGTCCAGACCATAAACAGTTGTCAGCCACACTCCCCGAATCTCACGCTTGGGAGGTTCGACTGCATTCGAAACCAATGTCAGTAACAAGAGCAATAACGACAGGCAATATTTTCTCATTTCACACATTTATTCAGCGGTACAAATGTACTGCTTTTTGCGCTTCTTCGGGATAGTCGGTAGTCAGAAAGTCCACACGCTTCTCGATCATCTCTTCCATCACCTGAGGATCATTGACCGTCCAGACATTGATTTTCAGTTTCAGATCTTTTGCTTCGGCAAACCATTCCGGATGTTTCTGCATCACCTTATAATTATAGTCGAGACCGGCAAAACCGAGTTCTTTCAACTGTTTCGGAGACAAGTCGCCGTTCAGGTAGTAGACCGGAGTCTTCGGGGACAGACGGTGAAGCTCCTTTGCGGCTTCCAAACTGAAAGCGATATATTCGGTGCGTTTCGTCAATTTCTTACCGTTCACCATGTCGACTACAATCTTTGCCGCTTCCCGATCCCGCAGGGGAGTCGCATGGGATTTCAATTCGAAAATCAGCTTGGTCTTTTTCAGCTTCTTCGCCCTGTCCAAATACTGTTCCAACGTCGGAAGCGTTTCGCCGTTCGAAAGTTTCAGGTCTTTCAGCTCCGCATAGGAGGCCGTCTGGATATCCTTTCCTTCTATTTTACGGTCATGGTACACAACCGGGACATTATCAGCTGTCAGGTGTACGTCAAACTCGGAACCGTATACTTTGATCTCATTCGCCCGCTCCAACGAACGAATAGAGTTTTGGGCGGACCCTTCCGTTTTCCAATAACCGCGATGAGCGATCACCTTTGTCTTTCTTTTAGCCGACACGGGAACCGCCATCAGTACACACAAAAGAAAAAGAAGAGAGAGTTTCAAGTGTTTCATAACGAGAGAATAAGTTCAATGAAATTATTTTCCAATCTCCGACAAATAGCGCTCCGCCTCGATTGCAGCCGCACAACCGCTACCTGCAGCCGTAATGGCTT
>OATP01000125.1_pt1 | contig 54940 bp, 51 predicted proteins | sample 1495041 | NCBI WGS metagenome assembly OATP01 (sample SAMEA2579972, study PRJEB22360) | human gut metagenome | biome: human gut; feature: human-associated habitat; material: faeces | place: Denmark | collected 2008/2010 | reverse complement strand
ATCGTTTCTAGTGAATTTTTGTTTTTTCACTGTCCACTATAAGGGGAGTATATCAAATCGGTCATTCGTTAGAATTCGATTTCATCGTCCCATCTCCGCACAGTTGAGTAGGGCTGTAAAAGCTGATGAAATCAGCGTAGTAGAGCTCACTCAACCACTGCGTCTTGCTCGACAATCCAAAAACAATTAAGAGACTAGGACTTTGGTCCCAGCCTCTTTTTGCTTGTATAAGAAAAATCCAGCTAATTGGCTGAATTTTTGTATTTATGAACGTCCTAATAGTCGTTTAATGAGTGAGATGACTTTGTGTTTTAAGGGACGTGGATAATAGCGGAAGGTTCCCATTTTACGAACAATGTAGCCGTTGAAATTCTGTTTGAAGCGTAAAACACCATCTGAACCATCGAAGATACCTTGGATACCGAGAAAATTGTATCGTGGGATTCCTCGTTTGATTGTTTCAAGCATCATGTATTCCTGAAGAACAGCAGGGGCGTAGAACTTATTAAATTCCGTATAGGAACCACTAAACAAATAGGTAGATTCTTGTGGCATATAGACAAATAGACTACCTGCCAGAATTACGTCCTGGTTACCATATTTTTCAATGTATTCTTTTGCTTCATCCATTCGAACAGATAGTGTATTCATTTGTTTGTCTAATTGTGCCTTAAGTTTATTAATTTTAGCGGAATTGATCCCCTCTGAAATTTTTTCTATTAGAGGATCAAGCTGAGATTGAAGATCCTTCCATTTTTCTTGTAGATTTGAAAGGTAGAGTTCAAAATTTAGTGTTGCGATCATAAAATCTACCTTATCGCCAAAACTATCATAAAAATTTTGGTAATAATCTAAGGTCTTATCCTGATAGTCTCGACGGTCACTGGTAGAAGAAGTAATTTCCTTGAAAATATATAGCTCATCTCGGTTTAACTGCTTAAGTTGAATACCAAAGGATTTTGCTCTTTTTACAAGTGGTTTTCCTTTTTTGCTAAAACTGTTGAGAAGATTTTTCTCAGTAATGCCATCCATGTCTTTCACATAGTGCCAGTCCGGCTCCCCTCCTGGATAACCAGTTGTTAAACCATCATGCTGATAGCCCAAATTTGTAAGGGTATCCATGAAATGGGTTTGTTCTTCGGTTGTAGGGTTTCCGTCACTATCAAAAGTTTGATAGGTATCATAGGGCTTAATAACGAGTTCAATAGCTCCATTCTCTTTCGCAAAGTCTTTTAAAGCTGCATAGAAGGGTTCTAGCTTAGCCTCCTCTTGGTAAAGAGGCCCTGAATTGATTTCCATATGGAGACCACCTGTCATGGGAAGACTATACAAGATCGCAGCCACTTGGACTTGATCCTCTTGTTTCCAAGCGATAAATTGAACCGTGTTTCCTCGCTTTTCAAGCAGATCTGCCATTTCAGAGGACTGGATGAAGGAACGATGGGAGACGGTATTGGCAAATGAGGTAAATTCATCTTTTGATATGGTCGTAAGTGTCATATGACTTTATTTACTCCTTAATTTTTTCCGAATCTTGTAAGCTTTGTTTACTAGAGGGTAAAGGAAGTTTGTAGGGAGGTTAAATTCGCCAACAAATTCTTCAATAATGGGATTGAATTTTGACTTAAAATGATAGAGTCCGCCATCTAGTGAATTTTCAATGCCTCCCATATTTTGCCATGAAGCACCACGATCGAAGGCGTGTTGAGCTGTTTCGTACCAAGTGAGAATGGCAGGTTGGTAACGGCGGAATTCTTCATCCATTCCCGCATAGACATTTTCAGAAGTTCCACCAAATTCAAGAGTCAAGGTACCAGATAAAGGTACGGTTCGCAATCCTGCTTGAAGATGCTCTTCAAGGAATTGCAGCTCTTCTTCTAAGCGTTCTTTTTCTTTCTGGTTATTCTCTATCTTACCAGGCTTGGTTTTTTCTGTGAATTTTTCAGCTTCAGCCTGATTTTTCTCAAGATCCTGCACTAGTGAAGTTTTTCTTGCTTCTAGATCCAGAGTGGACAAGGTAATGTAGGATTGCCCTTGATAGGTTGTGAGTAGTTTCTCGTAGTAGTCTCTTCCACGAAGGTGGATGCTTTTACGCGCTTCTGTTTTTTTCATGAGAGATGCAAAATCATCTAGTAATTCTGTCCCGCCAAATTGCACCTGAATCCCTTTGTTTCGGGCAGTTCGGATGGCTTGTCGAGTAGATTTTGAAAGATTTTGTTCAGTGAAAAACTCTTTGTGAATATTGGCTTGAAAACGAGGTTGGATATTTTCAGCCATGTCCTTTGTAGGACCGGTCCATTCAACACCTTGTTTTGTCAATGTAGTAATGACGGCTTCTACATCGCTCGCTTCTGTTTTTTCTTGGCCAATCATTTGTTTACTTAGAAAAAGACTGGGATCAAATTTTACAAACAAGGCTTTGTGCTGCTTGGCTATTTTTTTCAGAGAGCCGATGACAAAGGTAACTAGGTCTTGATTTTGATAATCCATAATAGGACCACGAGGAATGTAGAGCATGGAAAATCCTAGTGGAAGTGGTTGGATCAAGATACTGGCAACACCAACCAATTGGTCCTCTTGATAAAAACCAACTCGCTCATTTCCCCAGTTATCTTTGATTTTTGCCCACGCGCTACTTTGTAATAGATTGGTTTGGTCGCTTTGAATCACAAAATGATCATGTTCAGAGGCAGAAATTCCTAGTTGGTAATGGTACATGTTGTTGAAATACCTACTTTCTAATGGCAATGGCGAATGCACGCCAGTTTTTTCATTTGTTTCAGTGAGGGGAAACGTTTTACAAAAAATTGCTACAACTGTTCCTTGCTGTCTTTTTTACCTGTAAAATAATCATTGGAGATATAGGAAGTAAACTCCTCGACTTGTTTACTGAAAAGGTCAGTTGCCAGCAGCATTTCCTTAGGGAAATAGAAGCGGTTATCTCCATAACGTGTCCCTGCTAGAGCAGCAACTAGTGGAGACAATTGAGACAATTCGGCTAGGTGTCCATCTTTGCGGATCATCTCGATCTGAGTACGTGGCTTTTCAAGCTCTGGCCGATAAATATCGTAGGGCAGGTCGAAATTTTGATGGATAGCTGTGTAATATGTTGGATTAAAGCCCACTTCATTGATCAGCTCTTTAAGAATTGCTAAGTCTTTCCGTTTATCTTCGGTAAAGAGAATCGATTTAAAGACTTTCCGATTAATATAGCGCTGAGCAAGATCAGACAAGATGGTATCCGGACTCTCCATCCAGACTTGGAAATAGGTATTCATCACACCGTCATCTAGATTTAGATAGTCTTGAATGGTTACCTCTTCTTCAAAAAATGGAATCAGGCGAGGTGAAGTCAGTTGAAAATATTCTTTCTGATCTGGATAAATTGTTCTAGCGCGTTTGAGTAGATTTTGAAGGAGGACTTCCATGGCACGAGTAGCTGGGTGGAAGTAAACCTGCATATACATTTGGTAACGGCTGACCACGTAATCCTCGACAGCGTGCATACCATTTTGTTGGAAGGCAATACCGTTTTCGATGGGGCGAATAACGCGCAAAATACGGGTCAAGTCAAATTTCCCATAGGAAGCACCCGTAAAGTAGGCATCTCGTAGCAAATAATCCATACGGTCCACATCTATTTGACTGGAAATCAACTGTACCACCTGTTTATTGGGATAGGTGTGGTCAATGACACTAGCCACGCGATTTGGAAAATCCGGTGCCACTTGTATGAGGATCTGATTGACCTCTGTCTCCGGACTGGTGATGATGAGCTGGGTCATTTTTTCATGATCCGTTCCAAATAGTCCCTCGAAGGTATGGGAATAGGCTCCGTGTCCGATGTCATGGAGGAGGGCAGCTGCCATGGTCAATAAATTTTCATCAGAATTCCATTGATCCGTATACTTTTCCTCAAAAATAGACAGAATCCGTCTTGAAATTTCATAGGCGCCAAGACAGTGAGAAAAACGACTATGCTCTCCACCGTGGAAGGTAAAACCAGATGTTCCCAGTTGTTTGATGCGGCGTAGTCGTTGAAATTCTTTACTATTAATTAATTGATAAATGATGGGATGATCCACATGAACGTAATCATGTACGGGATCGCGAAAGACTTTTTCATTCATGGGTCTATTATAGCAAAAAAAAGCCTATTTTGCGATCTTAAGACGAATAGAAGCAGTCAAAATGAGTAAAATTTGATAGAATAGGAAAGCAAGGAAAGATGAGAAGGAGATGAAGATGCAGATTCGTATTCAAAATACCATTCGGTTTGGGGAAGAAATGGAAATCGTTGATCAGTACTATCAAGGCGAATGGAAGGAAAAAGCAGGGTTTCAATACCTCTTGTATACCAATGAAGAAGATGAAAAAGTTGCTTTGAAATTTTCCAACGATGAATTGGTCATGACACGATTTTCAACTCCTAAATCCATCATGCGCTTTAACAAAAACGAAGAGGGTGGAGCGATCATACCGACCCCTATGGGGATTCAGCAATTTTTGATTACAACCGACCTCTTTCAATTAGAACCAAGTCGTTTGCAAGTGACTTATCGCTTATTAACACTTGATGGAGAGCAGGAATTTGCCAATTACCAATTGCTAGTAGAATGGGCAGAATAAGCCCTAGGAAATTTGTAAAGATCCTGCTTGCTTTATTCCGTAAAAATGGTATAATAAAACCACTCAAGGGAGTAGCTGGCGGTTTTCCGCGATAGTGTCGTCATTACGAAATTATTTCCGGCACTATATTAAACGGCGAGACTTGTTTTTTCAAACAGGTCTCTTTTTTGTGCAAAAGAGATCTGGCAGGAAGTTATAAGGAGGAAGTTATTTTGTCAAAAGAACAAAATAAAGCTTTGTTTTATACACAAAGTGAAGAGGAAGTATTAAAAACACTAGACTCTTCGATCGAAGGTTTGTCTTCAGCACAAACCCAAGAACGCTTGGCGACTTATGGCCACAATGAACTAGATGAAGGTGAAAAACGTAGTATCTTGTCTAAGTTTATTGACCAGTTTAAAGATTTGATGATTATCATCTTGTTAGTAGCCGCAGCTCTCTCTGTGCTCACAGAAGGAATGGATGGTCTGACAGATGCCATGATCATCTTAGCCGTTGTTGTTTTGAATGCCGCTTTTGGTGTCTATCAAGAAGGACAAGCCGAAGCAGCCATCGAAGCACTGAAAAATATGTCTAGTCCGTTAGCGCGTGTCCGCCGAGACGGTCATGTGATTGAGATTGACTCAAAAGAATTGGTTCCTGGGGATATCGTTCTTCTGGAAGCTGGAGATGTGGTTCCAGCAGATATGCGCTTGTTTGAAGCAGCCTCCCTTAAAATCGAAGAAGCAGCTCTTACTGGAGAATCTGTCCCAGTTGAAAAAGATGTGACTCAAGTGGTGGAAGCAGATGCTGGTATCGGAGATCGTGTCAATATGGGTTACCAAAACTCAAACGTGACCTATGGTCGTGGTATTGGTGTCGTGACCAACACGGGTATGTATACAGAAGTCGGTAAGATTGCCGATATGTTAGCTAATGCCGATGAGACAGAAACACCATTGAAACAAAGTTTGGAACAATTATCTAAAGCCTTGACTTACTTGATTGTTGTGATTGCGATTATCACCTTCTTAGTTGGTGTCTTCATTCGTGGGGAACATCCGTTGGAAGGCTTGATGGTTGCGGTTGCTCTTGCGGTTGCTGCGATTCCAGAAGGACTCCCTGCCATTGTAACCATCGTTCTATCTTTGGGAACAACAACCCTTGCCAAACGGAATTCGATTGTTCGTAAATTACCAGCGGTTGAAACACTTGGTTCAACAGAAATCATCGCATCTGATAAAACAGGTACCTTGACCATGAACCAAATGACAGTGGAAAAAGTCTATACTAACGGTCAATTGCAAAGCTCGGCATCTGAAATTGCTGCTAGCAATAATACCCTCCGTATCATGAACTTTGCCAATGATACCAAGGTGGATCCATCTGGCAAATTGATTGGGGACCCAACAGAAACCGCCTTGGTACAGTTTGGTTTGGACCACAACTTTGATGTTCGTGAAGTCTTGGAAGATGAGCCACGTGTGGCGGAATTGCCATTTGATTCGGATCGTAAGCTCATGTCTACCATTCATAAGGAAGCAGACGGTTCTTATTTTATCGCTGTGAAAGGTGCACCTGACCAATTGCTTAAGCGTGTGACGCGTATTGAAGTCAATGGGGGAGTTCGTCCTATCACGGATGAAGATAAGAAAACTATCCTTGCTACCAACAAAGACTTGGCCAAACAAGCCCTTCGTGTCTTGATGATGGCTTATAAGACAAGCAATGAAATCCCAACCTTGGAATCTGAAATTGTGGAGTCTGACCTGATCTTCTCTGGTTTGGTCGGAATGATTGATCCTGAGCGTCCAGAAGCAGCAGAAGCTGTCCGCGTCGCTAAGGAAGCAGGTATCCGTCCAATCATGATCACAGGTGACCACCAAGATACAGCAGAAGCCATTGCTAAACGTCTTGGGATCATCGATCCAAATGACACCGAAGACCATGTCTTCACAGGTGCTGAGTTGAATGAGCTCTCTGATGAAGAATTCCAAAAAGTCTTCAAGCAATACTCTGTTTACGCGCGTGTATCACCTGAACACAAGGTTCGGATCGTGAAGGCTTGGCAAAAAGAAGGCAAGGTTGTTGCCATGACTGGTGATGGGGTTAATGACGCGCCATCACTTAAGACAGCTGATATCGGTATTGGTATGGGGATTACAGGTACAGAGGTTTCTAAGAGTGCTTCTGATATGGTCCTTGCTGATGACAACTTCGCAACCATTATCGTAGCGGTTGAAGAAGGACGTAAGGTATTCTCAAATATCCAAAAATCCATTCAATATCTCTTGTCTGCCAATATGGCTGAGGTCTTCACCATCTTCTTTACGACTCTCTTTGGTTGGGATGTATTGCAACCAGTGCACCTTCTCTGGATCAACTTGGTAACTGATACGCTTCCAGCTATCGCTCTTGGGGTAGAGCCTGCTGAGCCAGGTGTCATGACCCACAAACCTCGTGGGCGTAAATCTAACTTCTTTGATGGTGGTGTCTTCGGTGCCATTTTGTATCAAGGTGTCTTCCAAACTTTACTCGTTCTTGGTGTTTATGGTTGGGCCTTGTTATGGCCAGAACATGCGACTCGTGCCGAAATCCATGCAGACGCTTTGACTATGGCCTTTGCGACTCTTGGTTTGATCCAATTGCTCCATGCCTTTAACGTCAAGTCGGTTTACCAATCCATCTTTAAAGTGGGTCTCTTCAAGAACAAAACCTTTAACTGGTCCATTCCACTCGCATTCGTTCTTTTAATGGCAACGATTTTTGTTCCAGGATTTAATAAACTCTTCCATGTCTCTCATTTGAGTTTGACCCAATGGTTAGCTGTTTTAACAGGATCCTTCTTGATTGTTGTCCTTGTCGAGATTGTGAAAGCTATTCAGCGCGCACTTGGAAAAGATAAAAATGCGATTTAAGCATTGAGAAAGTCATCTTCGGATGGCTTTTTTGCTAGCAGAAATGTTCGGGCAAATTTCTTGAGGTAAGTGTGGATTTTTGGTAAACTAATCAACAGTTTAAAGAAAGGAAACTATATTATGAAAAAGTTTTTTGCTGAAGTAATCGGCACATTTATGCTTGTCTTTATCGGGACAGGCTCAGTTGTTTTTGGGAACGGGACAGAAGGTCTCGGACATTTGGGAATTGCCTTAGCATTTGGTTTGTCCATTGTTGCAGCAGCTTACTCGATTGGGACTGTATCTGGTGCCCACTTGAACCCAGCTGTTTCGATTGCCATGTTTGTGAACAAACGCTTGTCTTCAAAGGATTTGGTTAATTATATTGTAGCGCAAGTTGTGGGAGCTGTTCTTGCATCTGCTACAGTATTCTTCCTCTTGTCTAATTCAGGTATGTCAACAGCTAGTCTTGGTGAAAATGCCTTGGCTAAAGGTGTGACTCCTTTGGGAGGATTCTTGTTTGAAGTGATTGCGTCCTTTATCTTTATTTTAGTCATTATGACCGTCACATCTGCTTCTAAAGGAAATGGTAAAATTGCTGGTCTTGTGATCGGTTTGAGCTTGACCCTGATCATTCTTGTTGGTTTGAACATTACAGGTCTTTCTGTTAACCCGGCTCGTAGCTTGGCTCCTGCTCTCTTTGTAGGTGGTGCGGCCCTTCAACAACTTTGGATCTTTATTCTTGCTCCAATTGTCGGAGGAATTCTCGCAGCACTCGTTGCAAAAAATCTCTTAGATACAGAAGAGTAAAAAAATTGGTTCCAGAGGGACCAATTTTTTTATTATAGTTCAAGAATCGTCATGGCTTGTGAGAATTCATGAGCGAGTTGTTTTTTCTTGTAGGCTTGAAATTCGGGGAGATCTTTTATTTTTCGATAGCGCTTGTAGGGATCATAGCGTTTTGGAAAATCAAATTCTGGAAAAACATCAAAGAATTGTTTACAAAGCTCCCACTCTCGGATATAACCTAAAGGTCTGGCATGATAGGTGATCGTGTCAATCGTTGTTGCTGGTATTCGGTGGTGGCTATGGCCAAAAATCACCTCTCTAACAGGAAATTGTCTAAAAAGTTCATGAAAGTCTTGGCTCCCTAGAAACGCATTGAAGCGTTCAAAATAAGGGTAGCGCAGGAGAAACTGACTATGAGGAACAAAGTGCATGGCGATGACAAGGGGTTGCTTTATTTTCTGTAGTTCTTGTTCAAGATCCTGTAAAAGCTTTTGGGTGATTGCTGGATCAGACCCTGTTCGTTTGAGGCGTCTATCAAACCAAAAAAGATTCTTAGTTTGGAGATGTTTTTGTGGAGAGATAGCAGGGACAAAGCTGTAATCATACCAACCCGAAAAGGCGAGGAGAGTATGTTTGGAAAAGGAAATTTTCTGAAACTCAAATGGTTTTATTTCTTCTTCTGATAGGCCCAGCATATCATGATTCCCCAAACTAAAGGTTACGGGGAGCTGACATTGGAGTTGGGCTAAAAAATCTTGAGATCTTTTTTCATAACCATTCGCAATATCTCCTGCAATATGAAGGTGTTGAATTTTTTTCTGCTCAATGAGAGTGAGAAGGATTTTTACTTCATCTTTTCCGAAGTTGTTCGAATCAATATGTAAATCGGACATAAAAGCTACTCTTGTCATGCCACTAGTCTAGCATAAGAGGATCTTTTTTTCTAACAATTAGGTTACAAATGAATGAAAAAAAACTTAAAATAAACGGGGTTTGTAGGGGTAAAACCAGCAGAATCAATATTCGAAGTTGGGAAAATGGTAAAGATTATGGTATAATAGACCAGATACATAGAAAGAGGTACATATGGATATTTCAGAAATTCGTCAAAAAATTGACGCAAATCGTGAAAAATTAGCTTCTTTCAGGGGGTCTCTTTGACTTAGAGGCATTGGAAGAAGACATTGCCATTTTAGAAAATAAAATGACAGAACCTGATTTTTGGGATGATAATATTGCGGCGCAAAAAACATCTCAGGAATTAAACGAACTCAAGCAGACCTATGAAAATTTCCATCAGATGCAAGATCTATTTGATGAGTCAGAAATTTTACTAGACTTTTTGGCTGAAGATGATTCGGTCAAGGATGAGTTGATCGAAAAGTTGGATGAGTTGGACAAACGGATGACCAGCTATGAGATGACCTTGCTGTTGTCTGAGCCTTATGACAATAATAATGCCATTTTAGAAATCCATCCGGGTTCAGGAGGAACCGAAGCTCAGGATTGGGGCGACATGCTTCTTCGGATGTATACGCGTTTTGGAAATGCTCACGGTTTCAAGGTTGAAGTCTTGGATTACCAGGCTGGAGATGAGGCTGGGATTAAATCGGTGACCTTATCCTTTGAAGGGCCACATGCATACGGTCTTCTGAAATCTGAAATGGGGGTACATCGTTTGGTTCGAATTTCTCCATTTGATTCTGCTAAACGTCGGCATACGTCCTTCACTTCCGTTGAAGTCATGCCAGAATTGGATGACACGATTGAAGTTGAGATTCGGGACGACGATATTAAGATGGACACTTTCCGCTCTGGTGGTGCTGGTGGACAAAACGTCAACAAGGTCTCTACAGGGGTGCGTTTGACCCATATTCCAACAGGCATTGTCGTGGCCTCGACAGTGGATCGGACCCAATATGGGAACCGCGATCGAGCTATGAAGATGCTCCAAGCTAAACTCTACCAATTAGAGCAAGAGAAAAAAGCAGCAGAAGTGGATTCTCTAAAAGGGGATAAAAAAGAAATCACCTGGGGAAGTCAAATCCGCTCTTATGTCTTTACTCCTTACACGATGGTTAAGGATCACCGGACCAACTATGAAGTAGCGCAGGTGGATAAGGTGATGGATGGAGATATCGATGGCTTTATCGATGCCTATCTCAAATGGCGTCTCCAATAAGCTATAGGGGATGACCCAAAAACGAATGAAAGGAATTTCATTACATGTCAATGATTGAAATGAATGATGTTGTCAAAAAATATGACAACGGGACAACAGCCCTTCGTGGGGTATCTGTCCGAATTGAGCCAGGAGAATTTGCCTATATTGTAGGTCCTTCTGGAGCTGGGAAGTCGACCTTTATTCGACTTTTATACCGTGAAGTAAAACATGATAAAGGAAAATTGAAAGTAGCTGGTTTTGATTTAGATAAAATCAAAAGACGTGATGTTCCGATGTTGCGACGCAATGTAGGTGTGGTTTTCCAAGACTATAAATTGCTTCCAAAGAAGACCGTTTATGAAAATATTGCTTATGCGATGCAAGTTATCGGTGAACGTCGCCGGAACATTAAAAAACGTGTGATGGAAGTCTTGGATCTGGTTGGGTTGAAACACAAGGTTCGTTCATTCCCGAATGAATTGTCAGGTGGGGAACAACAACGGATTGCCATTGCACGGGCCATCGTAAACAATCCTAAGGTTTTGATTGCGGACGAGCCAACAGGAAACTTGGACCCAGATAATTCTTGGGAAATCATGAACCTTTTGGAGCGAATCAATCTGCAAGGGACTACAGTATTGATGGCAACCCACAATAGCCTGATTGTAAATACCTTACGACACCGGGTTATTGCGATTGAAAATGGTCGTGTAGTGCGTGATGAAGCGGAAGGAGAGTACGGATACGATGATTAGAAGATTTTTCCGACACTTAATCGAATCGCTTAAAAGCTTGAAACGAAATGGCTGGATGACGATCGCAGCAGTCAGCTCGGTTATGATTACGCTTAGCTTAGTTGCCATCTTTGCCTCTGTTATTGCTAACACCATCAAGCTTTCAGACGATATTCAAAATAGTGTGCGGGTTGTAGTATACATGCGCAAAGATATTCAAGATCAGAGTGAGCAAATCGAAAAAGATGGTCAGATGGTTAGCAATGAAAACTACCATAAGGTCTACGATGCTCTGACAGCTATGAAACATGTTGATAAGGCTGATTTTTCTAGTAAAGAAGATCAGTACAACAAATTGATCAAAACAGCTGGGAATAACTGGAAAATTTTTGATGGTGATGCCAATCCTTTGTATGATGCCTATTATGTAGAGGCAACTGCCCCTAAATATGTCAAACAGGTTTCAGCAGATGCTAAAAAAATTGAAGGGGTTTCTGAAGTGAAAGATGGTGGGGTCGATACCCAACGCTTGTTCGCACTTGGAACCTTCATCCGAAACTGGGGCTTGATCGGTGTTGCTTTATTGATTTTCATTGCTATCTTCTTGATTTCAAATACCATTCGGATTACCATTATTTCACGTAGTCGCGAGATTAAAATTATGCGACTGGTTGGTGCTAAAAACGGCTATATTCGTGCTCCATTCCTCTTAGAAGGTGCTTGGATTGGCCTTTTGGGAGCCTTGGTTCCTTCAATCTTGGTCTTCTATGTTTACAACCTCGTTTATACTTCTATGAGCAATAACTTGGCGGATCAAAATTTATATCTTTACAGTCCTCATCTCTTAATTCCTACTATGGTTGGTGGTTTGTTTGGATTGGGAATTTTGATCGGGGCGATCGGTTCTTCGATCTCTATGAGACGCTTCCTGAAAATCTAGCAAAAAAAAGCAAGTTCGCTTGCTTTTTTGTTTGTTCTAAATTCTATTTTTCAATCTTGGAATCGGAAGATAGAGTAGGATGCTCTCTTTAGGGCTGTCTAAAGAAGGGGTTGAACATTTTTTCATGTCCGATAGAGGTTTCGGATCCATGGCCTGGATAGACTGAGTATGAGGATGGGAGGGTAAAGAGCTCTTCTTTGATGCTGGTAAGAAGTTGGTCGGTATTTCCAGTGGGTAGATCTGTCCGTCCGATCGTTTCCCGAAAGAGCGCATCACCAGATAAAACGAAGTGGTCTTCAGGGAAAACAATGGAGACACCCCCTGCTGAGTGTCCTGGTGTCTCAAGAACATAAAAGTGGAAATCAGCCAAGTGATAGTTGCTTCGAATGTTGTAAAGAAACTCGGCATCTTTACAAATAACATCTTCCAAATCTGCATGGCGATCCAATCCAGATAAATTATCAATAGGAGAAGATAACCAGCTAGCTTCAGCCTGGTGGACATAGACCGGAGGAAAATGGTAGTGCTGACGGACGTTTTCAAGACTCATGATATGATCGTAATGGGTATGGGTCAAGAGAATAGCAGCGATGGGTTTTCCAATTTGCTCAATTTTTCTTTGGATACTTGGCCAGTCACTTCCTGGGTCGACAAGGATGAGAGAATGGTTGTTTTCTAGGTAGTAGGTGTTTTCGTAAGCTACTGGATTGACAGTGCGATAAATTTTCATAGGAACTCCTTTCTAGTATAGTGTATCAAATTAAGAGGGAAATAAGGAGATAGAAGTTCTTATTTCCTCATAAAAAAATATGCGGAGCTTGCTGAAACGTGGTATAATTTTAAGTACTATGACAAGACAGAAACGAAAATATGCCATTGTGGATCTGGAAGCAACCAGTGCTGGAAGCAATGCGAAAATCATTCAGGTTGGGATTGTCATCGTCGAGAATGGGGAGATCACTCAGTCCTATGAGACGGACGTCAATCCTCATGAGCGTTTGGATGAACATATCAAACAATTGACTGGCCTGACAGATGCGCGCTTGCGAAAAGCTCCAGAGTTTGCACAGGTGGCAAAAGAGATTTTTGAATTGATAAACGATGCCGTTTTTGTGGCCCACAATGTTCGGTTTGATGCGAATTTATTGGCGGAAGCCCTTTTTTGGGAAGGGTTTGAACTGACAACTCCGCGAATTGATACGGTTGAATTGTCTCAAATTTTCTATCCTACCTTTGAGCGTTATAATTTAGGAGCACTGGCTTTTGAACTAGGAATTGAGCTGCACCACGCCCATTCGGCGCTGGCGGATGCGACTGCTACAGCCCAGTTGCTCTTGAAATTGAGAGAAAAAATTGCGGGCTTACCAAGAGGCTTGCTTGAGGAACTTCTTTCAATGGCGGATTGTTTGATTTATGAGTCACGTTTGTTGATCGAAGACGCCTATGAAGAGAGTTCAGCCTTTTTGCCCCCCTCACTTAAAGAAGTCCATGGCTTATATGTAAAAAAACAGCGCCGGCCCTTAGAAAGTCGTCATTTATCAGAACAGTTTGACCTCAATATGCAGTTGCTAGGAATGGAAGCTTATCCTGAGCAAAAGCAGTTTGCATCCTACATTGAGGAAGGCTTGAAGCATGGTTCTCCAAGCTTTATTGAAGCGCCGACAGGGATTGGAAAGACCTATGCTTATCTCTTAACACTTCTTGCGAAAACCTCGAAGCGCATCCTTGTCAGTGTTCCGACTAAAATCCTTCAGGACCAACTAATGAAGAAGGAAGCCAAAGCAATTCAAGATCTGTTTCAGGTTTCTTTTCATAGTTTAAAAAGTCCTAAAGAATATCTGCAACTGGATAAATTTTATGAGACCCTCCACAGAGAATCCGACAATCGGATGGTGCAGCGCTTTAAGATGCAGCTTTTGGTCTGGCTAACCATGACAGAGACAGGGGAGTTGAGTGAGGTTGGACAACTCTATCGCCATACTCATTTTGTGGCGGAGATTTGCCATGATGGGCAATTGTCCAAACGTTCACTCTTTTATCAGGAAGATTTTTGGCGTTTGGGTCAGGAAAAAGTGAAAACAAGTCGGGTCATTCTCACCAACCACGCCTATCTCTTGACCCGCCTAGAAGATGATCAGAGTTTACTGGAAGATGCAGTTCTAGTGGTGGATGAAGCGCAGAAACTGTTCTTTGCACTGGAGCAATTTTCGCAGAAAGAACTGTCCTTAACCTCTCTTTTTCTGGATATCCAGCATTGTCTCGATCAGGAAAAAGATCTCTTGCAAAGGCGCCTGCTAGAAAGTATCCAGTTTGAGTTGAATGCTTGTAGCAAAGAAGTAGCGCAAGGAAAACGAGCAGTTTTATCTGAGCAAACCGTAGAGAAGATGCGACAGGATGTGCGGGAATTAGCGAATGAATCCTTAGAAAATTTAAAGGAACTCTTTGCTAAACGTTACCAGAGTTATTGGATAGATAAGGAAACTTTTGAGGACCATCACATCATGCATCTTCATGCAGGAGTGGAGGGACTCCTTTCGTTTCAGGACTTTCTGACAGAGGATGTACCGGTCTTCTTCGTATCGGCAACGATCGGCATTAGTCGAAAGGTTGATCTTCCTTCTCTATTGGGCTATCGGAACCAGCAAATGTACCAGGTTCCATCAGAACGAAAACAGCATCAGGAGTTGTTGCTACCGATTGATTTTGCAGACGTTGTTTCCTTGTCTGCATCAGAATATGCGCTTGAACTCAGCCAACTTGTTGAAGACTTGCTTCCTCTTGGAAAATCAATCTTTCTTTTATTTACTTCAAAAGAATTGCTGCTAGAGACTTCAAATGCCCTAAAGGTTCCTCATTTAGCCCAATACCGAAATGGGGATGCTGCCAATATAAAACGGCGGTTTGATCGTGGAGAGAGTTCGATTTTGTTGGGAACTGGAAGCTTTTGGGAAGGAGTCGATTTTTCCCACCAGAACCAAGTGATTCAAATCATCACGCGCCTTCCCTTTGACAATCCCAAAGATTTCATGGTGCAAAAAGTTAACGCCCAACTAAGAGATCAGGGAAAGAACCCATTTTATGACTATAGTTTACCAGTAGCTATTTTGCGATTAAAGCAGGCAATCGGAAGGACCAGTCGTTCAGATGAGCAGGAATCTTTAGTGCTCTTATTGGATCAGCGTGTCCTCACCAAACGATATGGAAAACAAATTTTAGATGGGCTGAAACAGGTCTTGCCTCTTCAGACAACTTTGAAGAGCCAGCTAGTGGATCAAGCCCAGCACTTTTTTGAAAGGAATCGAGAAAAATGAAAACAAAAAGTTTAGGAATTGCGATAGCTTTAGGATTTGCTCTTTGTGCTATGTTTTTAGGGACTTTGTTTCCCATCATTGGATCAAGTGTCTTTGCCTTGATTTTAGGAATTTTACTCAATGAATTGATTGACTTACCTGAGAATTCTCGACCAGGATTGAATTGGTCTGGAAAGAAATTGTTGCAGTATTCGATTATTTTCATGGGATTTAGCTTGCCCATTGAAACCGTAGCCTCTACTGGTCTCTCATCTTTAAAAATTAGCTTACCAACGATTACAGTAGCCTTTCTTGCAGCCATCATTTTTGGGAAGGTCTTTCATCTCAAGTCCCATCTACGAACCCTCATTGGCTTTGGTACAGCTATTTGTGGTGGATCAGCCATTGCGGCTGCAGCTCCGATCATCGAAGCAGATGAAGAAGAAATTGCCCTTTCAATGTCGACGATTTTCTTCTTCAATATCTTAGCAGTCTTTATCTTCCCTGTATTGGGGCATATATGGCATATGTCTAATTTCCATTTTGGACTCTGGTCAGGAACGGCCATTAATGATACGTCATCAGTTGTAGCTGCAGCTTTTTCATACAGTAAAGCAGCGGGTGAAATGGCGACGATCGTAAAATTAACACGGGCTCTCATGATCGTGCCGGTTTGTCTTGGATTAATCGGTTTGAAATTGTATCGAACAAAACAACAAGGAAGCAAAAAAGGAATATTGAAAAAAATTGTTCCTTGGTTCATCATTTGGTTTATTGTCGCTTCTCTCCTTTCTTCGATTGGGCTAGTTCCAAAAGTTGTCATTCCTTATCTCAAGGAAATTTCTCAACTTTTTATGGCCATGGCCTTGGTTGGTATTGGAAGTAAAGTTTCCTGGAAACAATTTCGTTCAGCTGGATCAGCCCCACTATTGGTGGGCTTGATAGCCTGGTTCTGCGTAGCAGGTTCTAGTTTAATTCTGCAAATATTACTCTATTAATGAATCCGTCATTAAATCATCATAGAAAGGAACGTGTATGAAGCAAAAGCATTTCTTTGATGTGCAATTTGATTTCCCAATAGTAGGAATCGTGTCTGCCCTGTTGCTCATTGGGATTTTATCGGTTTATGTTGCCGTTTCTCATGATTACCCTCAGATGGTCTGGTCCTTCTTAGGACAACAATTAGCCTGGATTGGCATGGGCTGTTTCATCTGTCTGATCGTAACAATCTTTAACACCAAATTTCTTTGGCAAATCACCCCTTTTCTATACGTACTTGGACTAGCATTAATGGTGCTTCCCTTGATCTTTTACAATCCAAGTATGGTAGCTTCTACAGGGGCAAAAAACTGGGTGGCTTACGGGAATATCACCCTATTTCAGCCATCGGAATTTATGAAAATTCCTTTTATTCTGATGTTGTCGCGATCCATCGTCCAATTTTTGCAACGAAATAAGGGACGTGAACGTTTATTACGCCAAGACTGGTTTTTGATCCTTGAGTTAACGATTTATACGATTCCCGTCTTTGTCCTATTAGCCCTCCAACAAGATTTAGGAACAGCCCTTGTTTTCATGGCTATTTTTGCAGGCTTGGTATTGGTTTCAGGAGTTTCTTGGAAAATCATTTTACCAGTTGTTTTTGTTCTGGTAGGTGGTGTAGCAGGCTTTCTCTTTCTCTTTTTATCAGAAGGTGGTAGAGCCTTTCTTCATCAACAATTGGGCATGCCGACCTACCAAATGAACCGGATTTTAGCCTGGTTAAATCCATTTGATTATGCACAAACCACAACTTACCAACAAGCTCAGGGTCAATTGGCCATTGCCAGTGGAGGCCTCTTTGGACAAGGTTTCAATGTTTCAAATTTATTAGTGCCCGTCAGGGAGAGCGACATGATTTTCACCGTTTTAGGGGAAGACTTTGGCTTTGCTGGCTCTCTTGTATTTTTGATCTTGTATGTCTGTCTGATTTATCGAATTTTAAAGATTACCCTCCAGTCTAATAACCAATTTTATACGTATATTTCCATTGGGTTTATCATGATGCTGGTTTTCCATATTTTTGAAAATATCGGTGCAGTGACGGGTATTTTGCCATTGACAGGGATTCCGCTTCCTTTTGTTTCACAGGGGGGATCTGCTATTATCAGTAATTTGATCGGTATTGGACTGGTCCTTTCGATTCACAATCAAAGTGTGAAAAAGAAGAAAGTCGATCCTCCAGCTCCGGTTCGTAAAAAAGTCGTCTTGAAAAAGGCGCAATAGAAAGAAGGTATGAACATGAAAAAAGTAGCCGCTATTCTAGCAAATGGTTTTGAAGAAATTGAAGCCTTAACCATTGTGGATGTTCTCAGACGCGCAGGAATCGATTGCGATACCATTGGTTTTGAAGAAAGTGTCACGGGGTCTCATCAGATCATAGTGGAAGTCGATCGCCTCTGGAATGGCGATTTGTCCGATTATGATGCCATCTTTTTACCAGGTGGGATGCCAGGCGCAGCCAATTTGCGGGATCATGAAGAGTTGATTGCAGCTCTTCAAGCAGAAAGGAACAACGGGAAAACTATCTCTGCCATCTGCGCAGCACCTATTGTATTGGCACGTGCAGGCTTGCTAAAAGGAAAAAACTATACCTGCTACGATGGTTTCGAACAAGAGATTCAAGAGGGTCACTATCTCAAAGAGACCGTGGTGAAAGACGGTAATCTTCTGACTAGTCGCGGTCCTTCAACAGCCTTAGCCTTGGCCTACGCCTTGGTGGACCATCTTGGAGGAGATGCCCAAGGTTTGCGCGAGGGCATGCTCTATCAAGACGTCTTTGGAGACAAGTAAGAGTTCCTTTTCTTGAATGAAAACAGGTCAAGATTCGTAGCGCTTTCATTCAGTCAGTAGATCAGCTGTGATGCTACTGATAACATACGAAAGAAAATGGCTAAAATCCCTCCTAAATGAGGGTTTTAGCTTATTTTTTTTGTACATTTGTGGTATAATTAAGATTATGAATTATCGTGATTATATATGGGATCTTGGCGGAACGCTCTTGGATAATTACGAAACGTCCACAAATGCCTTTGTGGCTACCTTAAAGGACTTTCAGATTCGAGCTGATCATGATTCTGTTTATGCAGCATTAAAAGTTTCAACTCAGAATGCGATTGAGACCTATGCGCCCCACATTCCGAATTTTCGAACGGAATACAAGAAAAAAGAAGCCTTGGGGTTGCAGAATCCAATTTTGTTTGAAGGCGCAAAAGAGTTGCTTCAGGAAATTCAATCACATGGAGGCCGTCATTTTTTGGTGTCCCATCGCGATCGCCAAGTTTTGACACTTCTGGATCAGACGGGCATTGCACCCTTCTTTACAGAGATTGTAACAGCAGACGAGGGCTTTCCTCGTAAGCCGGATCCAGCATCTATGTTGTATTTGAAGGAAAAGTACCAGATTCAAAATGGTCTGGTGATCGGAGATCGTCCGATCGATATCGAAGCCGGAAAGGCAGCTGGGCTCGCTACTTATTTATTTGATTCCATGCAAGCTCTCCACCAGTTTATTTTTGACTAGAAAAGGGAAATTATGACAGAGGATAAACAGCAAGAAATGCAAGCGCAAGAATATGATGCGAGTCAAATTCAGGTCTTAGAAGGTCTTGAAGCGGTTCGGATGCGTCCAGGTATGTATATTGGCTCAACCTCAAAAGAGGGTCTTCATCACTTGGTTTGGGAAATCGTTGATAACTCGATCGATGAAGCCTTGGCCGGTTTTGCCAGCCATATTGAAGTATTCATTGAACCGGATAATTCCATTACCGTTGTCGATGATGGACGTGGGATCCCTGTAGACATTCAGAAAAAGACAGGCCGTCCGGCCGTTGAAACCGTCTTTACAGTCCTTCACGCCGGAGGAAAATTCGGCGGAGGTGGCTACAAGGTTTCTGGTGGTCTTCACGGGGTAGGATCATCTGTTGTCAACGCCCTTTCGACCTCGCTGGATGTGCGTGTCTATAAAAATGGAAATATCTATTATCAAGAATACCAACGTGGGCATGTGGTTGATGATTTGAAGATTATCGGGGAGGCAGATCGGACAGGAACCACTGTTCACTTTGTACCAGATCCTGAAATCTTTACAGAAACAACAGTGTATGATTTTGATACATTGAACAAACGGATTCAAGAATTAGCCTTCTTGAACCGAGGCTTGCGTATTTCCTTGACCGACAAGCGTGAGGGAATGAACCAAGAAAAGCATTACCACTATGAAGGTGGGATTGCAAGTTATGTGGAATACATCAACGAAAATAAAGATGTCATTTTTGAAACACCGATCTACACAGACGGTGAAATGGATGACATCACCGTTGAAGTAGCCATGCAATATACCACAGGCTACCACGAAACCGTCATGAGTTTTGCCAACAATATCCATACGCATGAAGGTGGAACCCATGAGCAAGGCTTCCGTACAGCTTTGACGCGTGTCATCAATGATTATGCTAAGAAAAATAAACTTCTAAAAGAAAATGAAGACAACCTGACAGGTGAGGATGTTCGGGAAGGGCTGACAGCTGTTATCTCAGTAAAACATCCAAACCCACAGTTTGAAGGGCAAACCAAGACCAAGCTGGGAAATTCTGAGGTCGTAAAAATCACGAACCGTCTCTTTAGCGATGCGTTCTCTGATTTCCTTTTGGAAAATCCACAAATTGCAAAGAAAATTGTTGAAAAAGGGATTTTGGCTGCCAAAGCTCGCGTAGCGGCCAAGCGTGCACGGGAAGTGACCCGTAAGAAATCAGGCCTTGAAATTTCCAATCTGCCTGGTAAATTGGCAGACTGTTCGTCAAACAATCCGCAAGAAACAGAACTCTTTATCGTCGAAGGGGATTCAGCAGGAGGATCTGCTAAATCAGGGCGTAATCGGGAATTCCAAGCGATCCTTCCAATTCGCGGGAAAATCTTGAACGTTGAAAAAGCAAGTATGGACAAGATTCTTGCCAATGAAGAAATTCGTAGCTTATTTACTGCTATGGGAACTGGTTTCGGTGCTGAATTTGATGTGACAAAGGCTCGTTACCATAAGTTGGTGTTGATGACGGATGCCGATGTCGATGGGGCCCACATTCGAACTCTTCTCCTAACCCTCATTTATCGCTATATGAAACCAGTTCTAGAAGCTGGTTATGTCTATATCGCTCAACCACCGATCTATGGCGTCAAAGTTGGAAGTGAAATCAAAGAGTATATCCAACCTGGTACCAACCAAGAAGCTCAATTGACAGCAGCTTTAGAACGATATTCAGAAGGTCGTTCTAAACCAACAATCCAACGCTACAAAGGTCTGGGTGAAATGGATGACCATCAATTATGGGAAACAACCATGAATCCTGAGCATCGCTTGATGGCGCGTGTATCTGTAGATGACGCGGCAGAAGCCGATAGGATTTTTGATATGTTAATGGGAGATCGAGTGGAACCTCGCCGTGAATTTATCGAAGAAAACGCTGAATATAGTACACTTGATGTATAAAATTCAACGATATTTCACCATTTATGGATATTTTATGGTATAATGACAAGGATTACATTCAAGTAATACGATGAAGGAGTTTTTTATATGTCTAGTGGACTAATTATTCTCATCATTATTGTTGCCCTTATCTTGATTGTCGGATATGTCGTCGCAGTAATTTTGAGAAAACGAAATGAAGCCTTACTGGCAGCACTGGAAGAGCGAAAAGAAAAGTTATACAACCTTCCAGTCAACGATGAAGTAGAGGCTGTAAAAAACATGCATTTGATTGGTCAAAGTCAAGTTGCATTTCGCGAATGGAATCAAAAATGGGTAGATTTATCCTTAAATTCATTTGCAGATATTGAGAACAATCTCTTCGAAGCAGAAGGATTTAACAATTCTTTCCGTTTCTTGAAGGCCAAACAAGCGATTGACAATATCGAAAGCCAAATCCAATTGATCGATGAAGACATCAAAGCCATTCGCCAAGCCCTATCAGATCTTGAAAAGCAAGAACAAAAAAATAGTGGGCGCGTGGTTCACGCTTTGGATTTGTTTGAAAACCTTCAAAACGATGTGGCTTCAGATGTTGAGCGCTATGGAAGTGCCCTTCCTGAGATCGAAAAACAAATCAGTAACATCCAATCTGAGTTCTCTCAATTTGTGACCTTGAATTCATCAGGAGATCCAGTTGAAGCGGCAGAAATTTTGGATACAGCTGAGAACCATATCGTGGCGTTGTCTCATATTGTTGAGCGTGTTCCTGAAATTGTAACAGCTCTTCAATCCGAACTTCCAGACCAGTTGGATGATTTGGAAAGTGGTCACCGCAAGCTGTTAGAATCTGGTTATCATTTCACAGAAACAGATATCGAATCTCGCTTCCAACAATTGCATTCTTCCTTGAAGAACAATATGTCAAATGTCTCTGCGCTTGAATTGGACAATGCCATTTATGAAAATGAGCAAATCCAAGAAGAGATTGATGCCTTGTATAGCATCTTTACACGTGAAATTGAGTCGCAAAAAGTTGTGCACAAATTAGTTAAGCAATTGCCAGGCTATTTAAAACACGCAAAAGAGAACAATAGCAATCTTGCCTCTGAGGTAGAATGCCTTGAAAAAGCTTTTGAAATCAATGATACGTTCAGTCGTCAATTGAAAGATTTAGAAGCTGAGTTGGCTGCCCAAGAAGGTGTTGTCGAAGATGCGGTTAGTGATTCATCTGAAACACAAAAGGCCTACTCTATCTTAGAAGAAGAGTTAGAAGCAATTGAAGATCGTTTGAAAGAGATCGAAGATGAACAAATTAGCTTGAGCGATTCCCTTTCAAAAATCGAAAAAGACGATGCCAATGCACGTCAAAAGGTTAATATTTATGCCAACCGTTTGCATGCGATCAAACGATACATGGACAAGCGCAATCTGCCAGGTATCCCGCAAGAATTCCTTGAAATTTTCTTTACAGCAAGCAATAATACCGAAGCCTTGGTAGCAGAATTGGAAGCTGATAAAGTCAACATTGAAAATTCAAACCGCATGTTGGAAATCTTGACCAATGACATGAATGAATTGGAAGAAGCCGCTTATCGTATTGTTCAAAATGCTACCTTGACAGAGCAATTGTTGCAATACTCTAACCGCTACCGTTCATTTGATGATCATGTACAAGCAGCCTTCGACCAAGCACTTTATATTTTTGAACATGAATATGATTATAGTGCCTCTTTCAAAGTGATCTCAGATGCTTTGGAAATGGTTGAAATGGGTGTAACAGAACGTTTTGTCACATCTTACGAAAAAACACGCGAACAAATTCGCTTCTAAGTACTGAAAACGACTTCATTAGAGGTCGTTTTTTTAGTCCTATGGTTTATTGAAACTTGAAATTAGGGCCCTATTTTTGTATAGTAAAGGAGAAAGATTGGAGAGGATCATGGATGTAAAGGGATTGCTTGTCATGGATGTAGATGGGACCTTGGTGCAAGAAGAAGGAATTGATCTTTTAGCGCATCAAGCTGGTGTAGGAGAGAAAGTCGCACGTCTCACCTCCAAAGCCATGAATGGCCACCTAGATTTTTCATCTTCTTTGCGTGAACGGGTGTCCCTTCTGAAAGGACTTGAAACCTCGGTATTCGCTGATCTACAGAAACAAATAAAAGTGAACCCAGGTGCTGAGCAACTCATCACGGAATTGCATCAAAGGGGCTACAAAGTCGGTCTTGTATCGGGTGGCTTTCATGAATTGATTGATCCACTTGCATCCGCTTTAGAAATTGATTTGGTTTGTGCCAATCGTCTGGAATCAAAGCAGGGCTACCTGACAGGACGTGTCTATGGTCCGATCGTTACGCCTGAAGAGAAGAAGGAAAAACTCCTGACCTGGGCTAATCAGTACCATCTTAGACTGAACCAAACCGTCGCCATGGGAGATGGAGCCAATGACCTTCCCATGATAGAGGCTGCGGGTATTGGGATAGCCTTTATGGCAAAGCCCATTGTAGCTGAAAAAGCTCCCTATCACATTGAAAAGAGAGATCTTAGTCAAGTTCTAAACATCATAGACCAACATGGAAAGGACAAGAAATGCACATCCTTTTAGCACCTGATTCGTTTAAAGAATCTTTATCCGCAAAACAAGTAGCAGAAGCCCTAGAAAAAGGCTTCAAAGAAGCCCTGCCGGAAGCAACTTTCGACCTGCTCCCTATTGGAGATGGGGGAGAAGGAACCATGGATACCTTGGCAGATGTGTTAGCCTTAAAAAAAGAGCAGGTCTCCGTCACGGGACCCTTTGGAAATCCAGTCCTAATGCCCTACTACCGGAGAGAGCAGATGGCTTTTTTTGAGATGGCAGCACTAGTCGGGTTAGGGTCTATTCCAGTTGATCAACGCCATCCTCTAGAACTAGAAACTCGTGGAATTGGTGAACTGATATTGCACCTAGTCGATCAAGGTGTGCAAACAATTTGTGTCGGAATCGGTGGATCTGCGACCAATGATGGTGGAATGGGCATGGCAGCTGGACTAGGGGTCAAATTTTTTGATCAAGAAGGACACCTTCTTCGTCCGGTAGGGGCTTCCCTGGACCGTGTAGCTTCCATAGATACGAGTGCAGTTCCTGCCAGCATCAAGCAGATCGACCTTCAAATCTTAACGGATGTGACCAACCCCTTATGCGGACCGCAAGGAGCAACCTTTATTTTTGGTGGTCAGAAGGGTCTAAATCCTCTCTTAATTCCAGCGGTTGATCAGGCCATGCAAAGCTTCTACCAATTAGTAGATCCTTGCATCTTATCAATGCCAGGTGCTGGTGCTGGAGGAGGGATGGCTGCAGGTTTAGTGGCCTTTGCAGGAGGTCACATTTCCTCTGGAATTGAAAAGAGTCTCGATTTAATTGATTTTGACCGCAAGGTTCAAAGGGCTGATTTAGTGGTAGTTGGTGAAGGAAGAATGGACAAGCAATCCCTTTCAGGGAAGGCTCCAGTTGGCGTAGCCAAACGAACACCAGCCGGCATTCCGGTCATTGCTATCTGTGGTAGCTTAGGGGATGATTTACCTAGCTTTCCAAGTCACAATATAAGCGCTGCTTTTTCTATTGTACCAGGTCCTTGCCAGGTTTCTGAAGCTCTCAAAAATGCAGAAAAAAATCTAATATCTTGTGCACGTAATATTGGCCAATTACTAAAGATTCAGTAAAAAGAAACCCAATGGATTGGATTTTTCCATTGGGTTTTCTTTAGCCAAAGAGCCGTTTCCAAAAGGACGGTTTTTTGCCTGTAGGAGCTTGGTTCTCCTCTTCAAATAACTGGGAATACTGAAGTCTCATATCAGTTGGATCGATTCCAGACGGGTGGTCTGTATGAATGATGAGTCCGAAAGGAGAGTTCTTGCAATCATTCGAAACAATACTTGCCACAATTCCTTGTTCTTTTGTCATTTTTAAATACTGAAGTTGGTAGGATTCATCCAAGGAAGGTGAAATCTTGACAAAGACAGGTTGGAAATGATCAGAACTATCCGTCAGGATGGTTGGAAAGTTTTGGAGAAGGGCCTTCTCGCGTGCGTCAGCTAGACTACAAGAAGCGATGACCCGCTCGCTATAAGTCTCTAAAAAACGACGCTGCTCATCGGGATGGAGGCGACTAGGCCCAGCAGCTTTTTCTAAAATAGTTTTATTGATATCTGTCATACCTTTAGTATAGCATAAAGGAGAGAAGAAAAGGAGAAGGAGAACAGAAAAAATGGAAAAGATCAAAAATCCATTTGAATCCATCAATGAAACCGTTTTTATGTTAAAAAGTTCTCAAATTTCAAAGATTTCCTTGTTTTTTCTTGAAAAAATAAGCTAATTAAGGTATGATAGAGGTGTAAAAAATATAACTCATAAGGAGAGTAGAAAATGTCAATTATTACTGATGTTTACGCTCGCGAAGTCCTAGACTCACGCGGTAACCCAACACTTGAAGTAGAAGTTTATACTGAATCAGGTGCTTTCGGACGTGGTATGGTTCCATCAGGAGCTTCTACTGGTGAACACGAAGCAGTTGAACTTCGTGATGGTGATAAATCTCGTTACGGTGGTCTTGGTACTCAAAAAGCTGTTGACAACGTAAACAACATTATTGCTGAAGCTATTATCGGTTATGATGTACGTGATCAACAAGCTATCGACCGTGCTATGATCGCTCTTGACGGTACTCCTAACAAAGGTAATTTGGGAGCTAACGCTATCCTTGGTGTGTCTATTGCCGTTGCTCGTGCAGCTGCTGACTACCTTGAAATCCCACTTTACAGCTACCTTGGTGGATTCAACACTAAAGTTCTTCCAACTCCAATGATGAACATCGTTAATGGTGGTTCTCACTCAGATGCTCCAATCGCTTTCCAAGAATTCATGATCGTACCTGCTGGTGCACCTACATTCAAAGAAGCTCTTCGTTGGGGTGCTGAAATCTTCCACGCTCTTAAGAAAATCCTTAAAGGTCGTGGTCTTGAAACAGCCGTAGGTGACGAAGGTGGTTTCGCTCCTCGTTTCGAAGGAACTGAAGATGGTGTAGAAACTATCATCGCTGCTATCGAAGCTGCTGGTTATGTTCCAGGTAAAGATGTATTTATCGGATTTGACTGTGCATCATCAGAATTCTACGATAAAGAACGTAAAGTATACGACTACACTAAATTCGAAGGTGAAGGCGCTGCTGTTCGTACTGCTGAAGAACAAATCGCTTACCTTGAAGGATTGGTTGACAAATACCCAATCATCACTATCGAAGATGGTATGGATGAAAACGACTGGGAAGGTTGGAAAGCTCTTACTGAACGTCTTGGTAAGAAAGTTCAATTGGTTGGTGACGACTTCTTCGTAACAAATACTGACTACCTTTCACGTGGTATCAAAGAAAAATGTGCTAACTCAATCCTTATCAAAGTTAACCAAATCGGTACTCTTACTGAAACATTCGATGCTATCGAAATGGCTAAAGAAGCTGGTTACACTGCCGTTGTATCACACCGTTCAGGTGAAACTGAAGATTCAACAATCGCTGACATCGCAGTTGCAACAAACGCAGGACAAATCAAGACTGGTTCACTTTCACGTACAGACCGTATCGCTAAATACAACCAATTGCTTCGTATCGAAGATCAACTTGGTGAAGTTGCTGAATACCGTGGATTGGAATCATTCTACAACTTGAAAAAATAATCTAGTTTACTAGACTAAAAAGATCCTTGAGTTTTCTCAAGGGTCTTTTTTTTCAATTTAGCCAAACAAAAACTCCCCAACACATGGTTGAGGAGTTACTCTATTCTTAGAACAAGCCTTTCAGTTTGTCCAAGGCACCGCTGACCATTTCGTTTCCTGAAACCAGCCCTTTTGCTTGTTCAAGGTAGTCACCGCGAGGTTGTCTTAAACAATTTACGTGATTTGTTTTATAGCTATTTACAAGTTGAAGCATATAATAGATAGATTTTATGACTTAGCAATATTAGAAAAATATTCTAGGGTGCGGATTAATTGAGCTGTGAAACTCATTTCATTATCGTACCAAGCCACCGTCTTCACAAGATAATTTTGTCCATCTGTAGTGACTTCTGTTTGAGTTGCATCGAAGATTGAACCATGGGTATCACCGATAATATCACTAGAGACAATGAAATCCTCATTATAGGCAAAACTTTCATTTTGTGCAGCTTTCATTGCAGCATTCACCTCTTCGACAGTGACAGGTGTTTTTACGAGACTAACCAGTTCTGTAAGAGAGCCAGTAGGAGTTGCTACACGTTGTGCATGGCCTTTTAGTAAACCATCTAATTCCGGAATAACAAGCCCAATAGCTTTGGCAGCACCAGATGAAGTTGGAACTGTATTTACCGTGGCTGCTCTCGCACGTCTTAAATCTCCTTTGCGATGAGGAGCGTCAAGCGTCATTTGATCTCCAGTATAGCTATGAATTGTTGTCATAGTCCCAACTAGAATTCCGAATTTCTTATTTAAAGTGTCAGCCATAGGAGCTAGGCAATTTGTTGTGCATGAACCTGGTGAAATGACTGTTTCTTCACCAGTCAAGATTTCATGATTGACATTGAATACGACAGTTTTGACATCATTTCCACCTGGTGCAGTGATGATTACTTTCTTTGCACCACCATTTTTATGAAGATGTTTTTCAGCTTTTTCTTTTGTTGCAAAGAAACCTGTTGCTTCCAATACAATGTCAACTCCTGAAGAAGCCCAATCAATTTTTTCAGGATCAGGCTCACTCGTGACTTTGATAAACTTGTTATTAATAACAAAACCATCTTCTTTAACATCAATTGTTCCCTTAAATTTTCCTTGGGTACTATCGTATTTTAAAAGATGAGCTAACATTTTTGAATCAGTTAAATCATTGACGTGAGTAACTTCTATATTATCAAGTGTTTGGATTCGACGTAAAGCTAAGCGACCAATACGGCCGAATCCATTAATTCCAACTTTAACAACCATTTTATTCTCCTCCTTTATCCTATTTCAACATTTAATTAGATTGTTGAAAATGGTTGAGAAAACTAATCGTGATATTCTCCACGAGCCCATTTTGCATTTTCTTCATCAAAGATATGATCATTAGCAGCTACCCCTGGACTCACTTCAGAAAGCTGATCGATTTTGGCAATCAACTTTTCTTTTTCAGGATTTGGATTATATTTCGTATTGATAAATTCATCTACAATGTTATTAATAAAATTAATACCAAGAATGGCTCCACCAAAGGCTACAATGTTTGCATTGAGATTTTCACGTGCAGCACGAGCAGTTACTACGTCTCCAACAAGGGTTACTCGAGTACCAGGGACTTTATCAGCAGCAACTGCAATCCCAACACCTGTACCACAAAGGGCAACACCAAAGTCGGCATTTCCTTTCACAACTTCTTCAGCAATCAAGCGGCCGTAAATAGGGTAGTGGGTACGGACAAAGTCGTAAGTACCGACGTCAATAACTTCATGTCCTTGTTCTTTGAGGTGTTTCGAAATCTTCATTTTTACATCTGTTACAATGTGGTCACAACCGAGTGCAATTTTCATAGTATTCCCTCCTAGCAGAGTTTGTTTAGCATATCAATGCGGACTTGGTGACGTCCAGCGTCATAATCATGTTCCAAAAAAGTTTTTACAATTTCAACCGCAAGAATATCTCCAGTAATTCCAGAACCGAGATTAATAATTGGAGTGGAATTGTGTCGAATGGTCATCATGGCTGAGTGTTCATCGGAAACAGCTGCACAGATAATCCCCTTAAACTTATTGGCAGGCATAAAGGAATGACCATACTTATCGAAAAGAATTGCACGAGCGTGTTCATGTTTGCGAAATTCTTGAACGGCATTGACAGTAGAGTCTACAAAATCCTCCGAACCGTGTGTAGAGTTGAGATCAATAACTTCATAACCGGAATGAAGCAAAAAGTTTTTGACAGTTTCTTTTAATTGGAAACCATCTCGGTCAGTAGCTAAAATGACTTTCATAAGAACCTTCTTTCTTTACTTTAGCTATAGGAAAGGATGCGATAAGCATATTTTTAACGATATAGAAGATAAACTTTATCTTTAATTAAAGTATAGACCCTCTGAAAATATTTGTCAAGAATTTATATAAAAAAAGTTGAGGAAAAAATTCCCCAACTATTTTTGATGATGATTGATCCAGTTTCGGACATCTGTTAAATCATAGTTCATTTCAGCCTGAAAAGCAACTTGACTGAGCGTGATAGAAGTGAGGGTAGAGACCAGCGTATTTTCAATTACATCCAGTGAATTGGTGACAACGCATCTCTCGGCTTTTTTTCCTTCTTCCTCTCCCAAGAATCTTTTTAGAAGATTTTGACTTTCAAAAATACGATTTTTCCCCTCTATAGCAACAAAGACATCATAAAAACTAATCTGGCTCAGAGGCCTTGAAAGAGCAATACCTCCATTTTTTCCTCGAACGGATTTTACTAATCCTTCATTATCTAATAGTTTAATAATTTTTTTTAAATAGGAATCCGAAACCCCTAATCGTTCACTCAAGAAAATGGAATTGATATATTCTCCTTCTGGTAGTTGATCAAGCATGAGTAGAACGTAGATAGACTGTTCCCATCCAGATGATAAATGCATTCGTGTACCTCCGTATATAAAGATAATTCACATCCATACTACCAGTATAGACTTTTTTTAATGATTTCTCAATATAGAGAGGTATAAAAGATTTTTTAAATTATCTGGAGATTTCTTGACATTTGTTTTAAAACGAGTAAAATAAAAGACAAAAAATATCTTTAATATCTTGTAAAGGAGTAGTCATGAAAAATAAATCGAATCTTATCTTTTTGTCAGCCATATTATTGACAACGATTTTTATGGGATCCTCTTTTCCAACGGGGAAGTACTTGATCGCCGTTGAACAGACACCCCCTCTATTAATTGGAGGTGTGCGGTTCATGATTGCGGGAGCCTTGATGTTAGCTTTAAAATATTTACATGGGAACTGGTCCTCTATTATTCCTAAGAGTGGGGCAAGAAAAGGTAAGGGTTTTGTTCTTGTAATGATAATCGGACTCTTGCAAACTGCTGGAACGATGGGGTTTTTGAATCTTGCTTTAGCTTATGGCCTGTCGTCCTCTATGTCATCGATTATCCTCTTTACCAATCCGCTTTGGTTAGCCTTGTTAGCTCATTTTCTTCTAAAGGATCAACTGACCTTCAAAAAAATTAGTGCGCTACTATTAGGAGTTGCAGGAGTTGTGACATGCATTGGATGGGATGGTTCTGCTTTTAGTTTAGGAGCCTTGTTTGCCTTACTGGGTTCTTTTTGTTGGTCTGTCAATACGATTATCACTAAAAAAGTCCCATTTGATAATGGACCTTGGGTTTTTACAGGTTGGCAATTATTGCTAGGAGGTATTTTCCTCTATCTATTTTCATTGCCCCTACATGAAAGTTATGATTTTGCGCATCTAGGATTTTGGGGCTGGATTTGGTTTGTTTGGTTAATTATACCTGCTTCTGTAGGCTCTTTTGGATTGTGGTTCTTTAGTTTAGGTCAAAAAGGAGCAACGACAGCTAGTAGTTTCTTATTCTTAGTTCCGATATTTTCTACACTCTTTTCAATTGTAGGTTTGCATGAAGCCTTTACGTTAAACTTGTTAATTGGTGGAGCAATGGTAGTATTTGCTTTAGTTTTGGTAAATTGGAAGCAAAAATGAAATCAAGTATACAATAAAAAGAGAGTGGGACAGAAATCGGTCATTCGTTAGAATTCGATTTCGTCGTCCCACCTCCGCACAGTTGAGTAGGGCTGTAAAAGCTGATGAAATCAGCGTAGTAGAGCCCACTCAACCACTGCGTCTTGCTCGACAATCCAAAGACAATTGAGAGGCTAGGACTTTTGTCCTAGCCTCTTTTTGCTCAGAGAATTCTTCCTTAAAATGGAATGATTGTGAGTTTCATAAAAATAATTTCTTAGAACAAACCTTTCAGTTTGTCCAAGGCACCGCTGACCATTTCTTTTCCTGAAACCAACCCTTTTGCTTGTTCAAGGTAGTCACCGAGGTTGTCTTTGTTGTCTTCGACAAATTTCTTTGCGGCATCGAAATCTTTCTTTTCGATCATTTCTTTTACTTGATTAAATAAGTCCATTGGATTCATGCTTGGATCTCCTAAAATATAATGTATGAAGTCGGGCGTCTGCCGTTTTCTCATCTATTTAATCATTTTTTGAAAGGTTTGACAACTGAAACGACTTAATGAAAAACGGTACAAACAGCCTCTGGAACGTAAAAGTCATGGGATAATGAAGACAACCGTCCAGTCGCTGGATCACGTTTGAAAACAGTGGCATTTGGGGAATCCTGGTGGGCAGCAATGATGTAGTGTTGATCAGGACTGAGGGTGAAATCACGTGGATTGAGGCCATCTGTTGGGACAATCTCGATGAGTTTTAAGCTTCCGTCAGCGATCACTTCAAATACAGCAATGGAATTGTGTGCACGATTAGAGGCATAGAGGAATTTTCCGTCAGCTGATAGCTTAATGGCGGAAGGCCATTTTTGGCCGTCATAATCTTCAGGGAGGGTTGAAACGGTTTGGAAGTGTTCAAATTCGCCCATGCCATCATAGAAGAGCACATCAATGGTAGCATTTAATTCATTGATCAGATAAGCGATCTTATGGTGGGGATGAAAGACAAGGTGTCGAGGTCCTGCCCCTGGTGCTGTTTGGTAGTGATGGAGAAGGGTTAGTTTTCCTTGATCGCTAACCTCATAAGTATGCAGGCTATCGGTACCCAGATCACAGGTAATCAAGTACTGATCTGGTGTTAGATCAGCGAAGTGAACATGGGGACTGGCTTGATTTTCGTGTGGTCCCTTGCCTTCATGAGTGTCTTGGTCGATGAGGCTTAGCTGGCCATCGGCTTCTATCTTGTAGACGAGGACTTGGCCTTTATGGTAGTTGGCCCCGTAGACGAGTTGGCGTTTGTCATCTACTGAGACGTAACAAAGAGGAGCCCCCTCTTCAACAACATGATTGAGCGGTTGAAAGTCCGCTGTGAAACTGGCAATGCCACCTTTTCCGTCTTGGGCACCGACACTGTAGAGATTCCCTTTTTCTGAAAATGCGATAAAGGTTGGATTAGGCTCAGCTGCCACTAGTTCAAGATTGCTCAAGTTCCCTGTTTCAGGGTCAAATTGCGCCTTGTAGATTCCTTTGGATTCTCTTTTGGTATAAGTTCCGAAATAAATTGATTGAGACATAGGTCACCTCGCTTGATTTGTTAGTTTTATTATATCAAAGCTCCTATGGGAAGGCAATGGCTAGTTGGATGTTGGTAAACTGGTTTTCTTCTTTCTTAATTTGCTAGTTTTTTCATAACTTCGAGATCAAAAAATGCTAAAATAGAAGCATGTTGAAATGAAAAGGAGTTTTCTGTGGAAAATAAAGAGAAACAGTTTAGTCTATCCTGGTTTTTTAGATGGTTTTTAGATAACAAGGCGATCACGGTATTTTTAGTCACCTTACTCTTGGGCTTGAACCTCTTGGTTTTAAGCAAAATCACCTTTATTTTTATTCCGGTTTTTGAGTTTGCAGGAGCAGTCATGTTGCCTGTCATTATTTCTGGTTTGCTTTATTACCTGCTTAACCCTATTGTTGATTTTCTTGAAAAGAAGGGGCTCAAGCGGATTTTTGCGATTTCCTTCGTCTTTTTCTTGATTGCAGTGCTCTTGGTTTGGGGGCTTGCAGTGGTGATTCCAGCTGTTCAAAGACAGGTGGTTAGTTTCTTTCATAACTTACCATCTTATTTGGAAAGAGCGAATGCTACCATTGATGATTTTCTAGACAATCGCGTCTCTTCAGATATTAAGCCTCAGTTAGATGAGATGGCTACTCAAATTTCTAAAAATATTACGGCTTGGGCGAGCACGATTTCGGGCCGTGCGGTCAATTGGGTCAGCAATTTGATTGGAATCGCCTCACAAGTGATTGTGGCCTTGATCATTATGCCTTTTATCGTTTTTTATCTTCTTCGAGATGGAAAAAATTTAAAGTGTCACATTGTTCGGTTCTTACCGACCAAGATTCGCAAACCTGCTGAACAAGTTCTCTCAGATGTCAATACGCAGCTCTCCAACTATGTTCGAGGACAAATCACAGTCGCCATTGTCGTGGCCATTATGTTCATCATCTTCTTTAAGATCATTGGCCTGCGCTATGCCGTGACACTGGGGATCTCTGCGGGGATCTTGAATTTGATCCCTTACTTGGGTAGTTTCTTGGCTATGTTACCTGCTTTAGTCTTAGGCTTGGTAGCAGGACCGGAAATGTTTATCAAGGTCTTGATTGTATTTGCCGTCGAGCAAACCATTGAGGGACGTTTTGTATCACCTTTGGTTTTGGGAAGCCAGTTGAATATCCATCCAATCACCATTTTATTTGTCTTATTGACATCAGGTTCGATGTTTGGGATCTGGGGCGTTTTCCTTGGGATTCCAGTCTATGCGTCTGCCAAGGTGGTGATCGGAGCCATCTTTGAATGGTACAAGGAAGTCAGTGGTTTGTACGAAGAAGAGCATGAAATAGTAGAGGAAAAACACAGTGAGTCATAGTCAACAAATGGTAGAGGCTCTTGAAAAGCAAGAGCTAGAAGAAGCAGAAGTTCAATTTCAAAAAGCCTTGTTAGAGGATGATCAGGAAGAGCTATTAGATTTGGGGCAATACCTTGAAAGCATTGGATTTTACCCTCAAGCGAGAGAAATCTATGAACAAATTGCAGAAACTTATCCAGAAGTGTATCTGAGTTTGGCGACCATTCTGGCAGAGGATGGTCAGACGGATCAGGCTTTTGCTTATTTGGAAGAAATTGGTCCGGAATCAAACTGGTATGTGGCCAGTCTCTTGGTTAAGGCAGATCTCTATCAGCTGGAAGGTCTAGCGGACGTTGCGCGTGAAAAATTGGTCGAGGCAGCCAGCCTCTCGGATGATCCTATTATTCAATTAGGGCTTGCAGAGATCGATCTGGAATTGGAACATTACCAAGAAGCTATCCAAGAGTATGCCCAGTTGGACAATCGGGAAATCTTGGAAGCGACAGGAATTTCTACTTACCAACGGATTGGGTTTGCCTATGCCAATCTTGGTAAGTTTGAAGCAGCTGTGCCCTTCTTAGAGAAAGCACTGGAGATTGAGTTTGATGACCAGATTGCCTACGAATTGGCGACCTTATTGTCTGATCAAGAAGAATACCAAAAAGCCCTGATCTATTACAAACAAATTGATACCTTGTCGCCTGATTTTGAAGGCTATGAGTACGGGTATGCCTTGGCCTTACAGGCAGAAAACGATCGGGAAAAAGCGCTTGAGATCGCTAAACAAGGAATTGAGAAGAATCCCTTTGATGCACAGTTGAAGCTTCTTGCCTCTCAGCTTTCATATGAATTGCACCAGCCAAAGCAAGCAGAAACTTACCTGTTAGAAGCCAAAGAAATAGCGGAGGATCTAGAAGAAATTGCTCTGCGTTTGACCACCCTGTATCTGGAGCAGGAACGTTTTGACGAAGTCTTAGATTGGCAACATGAAGAAATTGAAACGGTTGTCACCCGTTGGAACATTGCCCGTGCCTTAGCTGCCCTAGAGAAAACAGAAGAGGCGGTCTCTGCCTACCAAGAGCTTTATGAAGACTTGAAAGACAATCCGGAATTTCTTGAAGCTTATGTATATTTGCTACGTGAGGTTGGAGATCTGGAAAGGGTGCGTGAAGTAGCCAATCAGTATTTGGCGATTGTGCCAGACGATGTGCAGATGCAGTCCATCTATGATGGTTTATAAGAAAAACTAACTAGTGAAGTTTTGGGACAGTTTGTGGTATACTGGTAGAAGATAGAATGAGGAGAGAAACATGGAACCAGTGAAACTTTTTCAATACAATACCTTGGGTGCCCTGATGGCTGGCCTTTACGGGGGATCCTTTACCATCGGAGAACTTTTAGAACATGGAGATCTGGGAGTTGGAACGCTTGATTCTATTGATGGTGAGTTGATCGTGCTAGATGGCAAGGCTTATCAGGCCAAGGGATCGGGCGACCATCCTGAAATTATCGAAGTTTCTCCGGATGCTAAAGTTCCTTATGCAGCAGTCGTTCCCCACCAAGCAGAAGTGATTTTCCGCCAACGCTTTGAAATGACGGATGAGGAATTAGAGGCCCGTATTGAGTCTTATTATGATGGCGAAAATCTGTTCCGCTCCATTAAGATTCATGGTGACTTTGCCAAGATGCATGTCCGCATGATTCCAAAATCCACACCAGAGATGAAGTTTGCGGAAGTGGCAACCCATCAGCCAGAGTATACACGCGAAAACGTGACGGGAACCATCGTCGGATTTTGGACACCTGAGATTTTCCATGGCGTGAGTGTAGCGGGTTATCATTTGCACTTTATTTCGGATGACCATACCTTTGGTGGCCATGTGATGGATTTTGTCATCTCAGAAGGGATTGTAGAGGTGGGTGCTATCGATCAGCTGGATCAACGTTTCCCAGTCCAAGACCGTCAGTATCTCTTTGCCAAATTCAATGTCGATGAGGTCAAAGAAGACATCAATAAAGCAGAATAAAAGGTTGAGCGTCGCTCAACCTTTTAGAATGTAGACAAACTGTTCTAAGTATGTTGAAAAAATAAAATGAGGTATACTTTTAGGTTCATTCAACATATATTGAAACTTTCCGCCGTGAGAAAAGTACCTGAAACAATAAAGTTTCAGGTACTCGGAATTATTGAGACCTTAGGCTCAATAATTAGTCATGGAACTTCATAGAAGTTCGCTGACGTCCGATCTCACCTAAGGAAAGTTTCTGAGACAGGTTAACTTCAATATGACATGTTGAGCGTTGCTCAACTTTTTATTTTTGAAATCAGTCTGTTAGTTTCATGGCTTTGATTTTTTCTTCTTCTGGGGTAACCCGCAGAGTTTTCTGGCCGGTATAGGTCACAAAGCCTGGTTTTCCGCCAGTTGGTTTATTGAGTTTCTTGGTTTCGATCATATCGACTTGGACCAGGTTGGAGAGGCGACCTTTGGAGAAGTAGGCTGCCAACTCTGCGGCATCGGTCTTCACTTCATCTGTTGGATTGAGATTTCCGGTAATGACCACGTGGCTACCTGGGATATCCTTAGCATGGAACCAAAGCTCGTCTTTTTTAGCGATCTTAAAGGTCAGTTCATCGTTTTGCAGATTATTGCGACCCACTAAAATGATGGTTTTGCCATCACTAGCCAGGTATTTTTCTGGTTTTTTCCGTTTGTGAATTTTTTCTCGGTGGCGCCGTTTGATAAAGCCAGTCTGGATCAACTCTTCACGAATCTCGGCTACTTCAGCTAGGCTCGCTTGAGAAAGGGCTGTTTCAACCGTTTCCAGATAGGAAATGGTTTCCTTGGTTTCTTGAATGAGGATGGTCAAATGTTTGACGGCTTCTTTTAACTTCTGGTAGCGTTTGAAGTAGCGTTGCGCATTTTGGTTGGGGGTTAGTGCCTTGTTGAGTTGGATGGTGATCGGTTCGTTGGTATAGTAGTTATCCAAAACCACCTGGTCTTGGTCGTTTGGCACTTGGTGGAGGAAGGTTGTCAGCAATTCACCCTTTTGGCGAAATTCTTCCGCATTGTCGGTTGCTGCTAACTCAGCTTCTTGCTTGGCTAATTTTTTTCGGTTCTTTTCAAGATCATTTTCGACCTTCCGGATCAATTCGCTGGCTTGTTGCTGTACCCGATCGCGCTCAGCCTTGTCTCTGTAATAGTCATCTAGCAGGTCTGAAAGTGTCTCAAAGGTTTGACTAGAGGCATCCTCAAAGGGAATAGCGGAGAAAGATTTGGTCGTTAGGCGAGGCTCAGAAGGTGCTTTGAAAAAGGCACGGAAGGTCTTTAATTTTTCATCCGTCTCAAGTCGCTTGGCTAATTCTTGAGCCGTATCTCGCCCCATACCTTGGAAACATTTTTGAAGGTTTTTGGGGCTTAACTCTTCCTTGTGAAGAAGGGCGAAGAGGGCTTCATCTCCAATTGTAAAAGGATTGACCGCGTCGGTTTTCGGAGGGGCTACATAGGTTGATCCAGGAAGAATGGTCCGGTAGCTATTTTGTGAGAAGCCGACATGTTTGATGGCTTCGATGATTTTATTGCTGGTCCGGTCTAGGAGAATAATATTACTGTGCTTGCCCATAATTTCGATCATCAAGCTGACAGAAATGGCATCTCCAATTTCGTTTTTATTGGAGACACGGATTTCGAGAACCCGGTCGTTCTCTAATTGCTCGATTCCTTCAATGACGGCGCCTTGGAGATACTTGCGCATGACCATGATAAAGGTGTTGGGAAAGGCAGGATTTTCAAAGTTGGTCTGGGTCAGTTGGATCCGCCCGAAAACAGAATGGGCAGAGAGCAAGAGTTTTTGGTTTTTTCGATTGCCTCGGACTTGGAGCACCAATTCCTGCTCGAAGGGTTGATTAATTTTTTGAATGCGTCCACTTAGGAGTTGAGCCTTCAATTCTTGCACCATATGGTGTAAAAAAAATCCATCAAAAGACATGGGATTCCTCATCATTCTAGCGTTTATTCTAGTAAATTATATCAAAATTAGAGCGGAAAGCCCAGAGAGAAGATGGGGACTAGTAAGAAAATGAATCAGAAATTGCGAACGTTTTCAAAAAAATGCAGAAAAAGTATTGACATTTTTGAAAGAAAACTTTAAAATGTAAGAAATTAGAAAAGTAGTAAATGAAAGTTTCAAGAGAGCCCACGGTTGCTGAGAGTGGGTAGCGGCAGTTTATGAAATTGGACTAATGATAATAAGATGAATTTGAAACAATAAAAATTCGGTTGGCACACCTTATCGTGCAACTTGTTGTTAGACAAGACTGAGATATGGGAGGAGACTATCCTTTTCCCATAAGTGAGGTGGCACCGCGATGACACGTCCTCACATAGCTTTTGCTATGTGTGGGCGTGTTTTTTGTTTTAGATGAGAAGGGAGTAACTGATGAAGAAACGATGGCGTCGCAGTCTTTAGAAAACTGTAAAGAAAAATTTAAAAAGTAAAAGTAGAGGTAGAAAACATGAAAAATAAACGCTTAATGGGAATTATTGGTTTGATTGCAGTAGCAGTCATTGGGACAGCGATCTATTCTGCGACAGCAGGTAAAGGCAATAAGGCGGCTACTGGCAATGAAAAGGCCAAAGTTGGGGTCTTGCAGTTGGTTAGCCACCCTTCGCTTGATCTGATCTACAAGGGAATTCAAGATGGCTTAGCTGAAGAAGGTTATGACAAAGACAAAGTGGACATTGATTTCCTCAATGCAGAAGGCGACCAAAACAAGGTTGCAACCATGAGTAAACAATTGGCAGAAAAAGATAATCAAGTTTTGGTTGGAATCGCAACCCCATCTGCTCAAGGTTTGGCTAGTGCTACAAAAGACAAACCCATCGTTATGGGAGCTGTCACCGATCCGGTCGGCGCGAACTTGGTGAAAGATTTGAAGAAACCAGGTGGCAATATCACAGGGGTATCTGACCATAATCCAACGGAGCAACAGTTGAAATTGATCAAAGCGTTGACTCCAAACGTCAAAACAATCGGGGTTCTCTACTCAACCAGCGAAGACAATTCCAAATCTCAAGTAGAAGAATTTACAAAATTAGCAGAAAAAGCAGGCTACAAGGTGGTTCCTTATTCTGTCCCTTCAACAAATGAAATTGCTTCTACCGTGTCTGTTATGTCAGGCAAAGTCGATGCCATTTGGGTTCCAATCGACAATACCATTGCTTCAGCCTTCTCAACGGTTGTCGAAGCCAACAAAACAGCTAAAAAACCAATCTTCCCAAGTGCGACAGCCATGGTAGAAGCTGGTGGCCTTGGTTCAGTCGTTGTCGACCAACATGATCTTGGGGTAGCAACTGGTAAAATGGCTGCCAAGATCTTGAAAGGTCAAAAACCAGCAGACACACCTGTTGAAATCTTCTCAAACGGTAAGTCTGTCATCAACAAAAAAGTCGCAGATGAATTAGGCATTACCATTCCTGAATCTGTCTTGAAAGAAGCTGGACAAGTCATTAAATAAAAACCAAATGAATAAGAAGAATGGAAGGGGAATTTGGCTTTGGCAGGTCTTTCAATCGGGACCTTTGAGGAGAAAGAAATGAACGTCAAAATAACAGATCTTCATCCGACCCAACTATACTTATCAGAAAAGAAGTTACAAGATATCCAGATGCTGTATCAGTCGGCAGAAAACATTAATGTCGATCCAATTAGTATTCTTGCAGTTGGCAATCGCTTGCTGATTACAGACGGGCATCACAGGGCTTACCAAGCTTTGTTGGCGGGTCAAGATACGATTCCTGCTGAGTTTGATCAAGATGGTGGCGATGCCTTGTATGCTCTCTATGCGCAAGTTTGCGAGGAAAGAAAGATAGACTCTATTCTGGATTTAAAAGATCGTATCTTACCTCAAGAAGAGTATGAAGCGAAGTGGTATAACTGGTGTGATGGTTTTAACCAAGCAGCAACTCTTCTATTGAAAAGGAAAGCAGATGAAGAATAGAGAATGCACTGCGTCTTGTTCCCTTTTCTATTGAAATTAGTCTCATCTAACTTGTTTTTTTACTAAAATTCTGCTAAACTAGATAGTAATCGAATAGAAATCTGCAAGACCAGTAGCTCAAGGGAAGTGCATCAGGGAGAAGGGCCGTGACTGAAAGCCCTTTGCATGGAAGCTGAGTGAATTCACTTGCGTAAAGGATTTAGAATTAAGGTCTGGTTTACAGATAAAAACGGATGGTACCGCGTGGCAACGCTCCGATCAGGAGCTTGTGCGCGGTTTTTTCTATGTCTGTAGAGAGACTGTGATGGAGGAACTATGTCAACGATTGAAGAACAATTAAAAGCGCTTCGCGAAGAAACGCTGGCAGCTTTGAAGCAGATCTCTGCTGAAAATGAAAAAGAGATGCAAGACCTACGGGTCTCTGTCCTTGGGAAAAAAGGATCTCTGACGGAAATTCTCAAAGGAATGAAGGATGTCTCAGCTGAGATGCGTCCGGTTATCGGGAAACACGTTAATGAAGCACGCGATGTCTTGACTGCTGCTTTTGAAGAAACAGCCAAACTCTTGGAAGAAAAGAAAGTCCAAGCTAAACTAGCGAGCGAAAGCATCGATGTGACCCTTCCAGGTCGTCCAGTTGCTAGTGGTTACCGTCATATTTTGACCCAAACCAGTGAAGAAATCGAAGATATCTTTATCGGGATGGGCTATCAAGTCGTAGATGGCTTTGAAGTGGAACAAGACTATTATAACTTTGAACGCATGAACCTTCCAAAAGATCACCCAGCACGGGATATGCAGGATACTTTCTACATCACAGAAGAAATCTTGCTTCGGACCCATACCTCACCAGTACAAGCACGTGCCATGGATGCGCATGACTTTAGTAAGGGGCCATTGAAGATGATCTCTCCAGGACGTGTTTTCCGCCGGGATACAGATGATGCGACCCATAGTCACCAATTCCACCAAATCGAAGGTTTGGTTGTTGGAAAAAACATCTCTATGGCTGACCTTCAAGGAACACTCCAATTGATCGTGCAAAAGATGTTTGGTGCAGAACGTCAAATCCGTCTGCGTCCATCCTACTTCCCATTTACAGAGCCATCGGTTGAAGTGGACGTTTCTTGCTTCAAGTGTGGTGGAGCTGGATGTAATGTCTGTAAGAAGACTGGTTGGATTGAAATCATGGGGGCCGGTATGGTTCACCCACGCGTCCTTGAGATGAGTGGCATTGATTCAACTGTTTATTCAGGATTTGCCTTTGGTCTTGGTCAAGAGCGTGTCGCTATGCTCCGTTATGGAATCAATGATATCCGTGGCTTCTACCAAGGCGATGTCCGTTTTTCAGAACAGTTTAAATAAATATGTTAGTAAAAGTGAATGCTAAAGAATTTCAATTTTTAAGGACATTAGAGTTAGAAACCTATGGGGACACCTTTGGTGACTATATTTCGGATGATGATTTGGAAGACTATTATCAAACGGTCTTGTCACCAGAGCAGGTCCAGAAGGACTTGGAGAATTCGGAATCTGAAACCTATTTTGTTCTTGATCATGACCAAGAAGTTTGTGGTTTTCTCAAGTTTAACTGGGGAAAGGCACAAACAGAGTCTGTTGAGATGAACAATGCCTTTGAAATTCAGAGAATCTATGTCAAAAAAGAACACCATGGCAAGGGATACGGCAAGGAAATGTTGCTCTTTGCCTTGCAAGAAGCTCAGAAACGTGGATTCGACTGGGCTTGGCTTGGTGTTTGGGAACGAAATTTTAAGGCCCAAAACTTTTACAAACAATTTGGATTTGAACGGTTTAGTGAGCACCACTTTATTACGGGGGAAACCGTTGATACAGACTGGTTGCTTCGGAAACATTTGAAGGAGGATCCACAAGCTTGATTGTGGATTCACATTGAGAGAAAGGAATTGAGAAGATCTCGCTTGCTGAGGTCTTACGATCAGAATTATGTTAGTATCATATAAATGGTTAAAAGAATTGGTGGACATTGATGTACCATCAGAAGAGTTGGCTGAAAAAATGTCAACCACAGGGATCGAAGTAGAAGGTGTGGAATCACCTGCTGCTGGTCTCTCAAAAATTGTCGTCGGAGAAGTCTTGACTTGTGAAGATGTGCCAGAAACACACCTTCATGTCTGCCAAGTCAATGTGGGTGAAGAAGAAGCTCGTCAAATCGTCTGTGGAGCACCAAATGTGCGTGCAGGCATCAAGGTAATGGTGGCTCTTCCAGGTGCTCGTATCGCTGATAACTACAAGATTAAAAAAGGGAAAATCCGTGGCTTGGAATCCCTTGGGATGATCTGTTCACTTGGTGAATTAGGGATTTCTGACTCAGTTGTACCAAAAGAATTCGCAGATGGCATTCAAATTTTGCCTCAAGATGCCGTGCCAGGTGAGGAAGTCTTTTCTTTCCTAGACTTGGATGATGAAATTATTGAACTCTCTATCACTCCAAACCGTGCAGATGCCCTTTCTATGCGTGGAGTAGCGCACGAAGTAGCAGCTATCTATGACAAGGCAGTCAACTTCAAAGAATTTAGTTTAACAGAAACGGATCAATCTGTAGCCGATGCTCTTTCTGTCAGCATTGATACAGACAAGGCTCCTTATTATGCGGCCCGTATCTTGGACGATGTGACCATCGCGCCAAGTCCACAATGGTTGCAAAATCTCCTCATGAACGAAGGCATTCGTCCGATTAATAATGTAGTTGACGTAACCAACTATATCTTGCTCTACTTTGGTCAACCAATGCATGCCTTTGACTTGGATACCTTTGAAGGAAACGACATTCGTGTGCGTGAAGCGAGTGCTGGTGAAACATTGGTAACCTTGGATGGAGAAGAGCGTGACTTGGAAACAAATGACCTCGTGATTACTGTCGCTGACAAACCAGTTGCCCTTGCAGGTGTCATGGGTGGAGAGGCTACAGAAATCTCTGAAAAATCTAGTCGTGTTGTCCTTGAAGCTGCCGTCTTTGATGGAACTTCAATCCGTAAGACCAGTGGTCGCCTTAACCTTCGTTCTGAATCGTCTTCTCGTTTTGAAAAAGGGATTAACGTGGCAACCGTTAATGAAGCCTTAGATGCGGCAGCGAGCTTGATTGCAGAGCTTGCAGGTGCGACTGTGCGTAAAGGTATCGTTTCAGCAGGACAGTTGGACACTTCTGATGTAGAAGTTTCTTCGACTCTTGCAGACGTTAACCGTGTCCTTGGTACTGAGCTCTCCTACGTAGATGTAGAAGATGTCTTCCGCCGTCTTGGATTTGGCCTTTCTGGAAATGCAGAAAGCTTTACAGTGAGCGTGCCTCGTCGTCGTTGGGATATTTCGATTGAAGCAGACCTCTTTGAAGAAATCGCTCGGATCTACGGTTATGATCGCTTGCCAGCTAGTCTTCCAGTTTCTGATGGTACAGCTGGTGCTTTGACAGCAACTCAAAAATTGCGTCGCCAAGTTCGTACCATTGCTGAAGGGGCTGGATTGACAGAAATCATCACTTATGCACTGACAACTCCTGAAAAAGCAGTAGAGTTTACGATTCAACCAAGTAATCTAACTGAACTCATGTGGCCAATGACAGTGGATCGCTCAGTCCTCCGTCAAAACATGATTTCAGGTATCTTGGATACAGTTGCCTACAACGTCGCACGTAAGAACAAGAATTTGGCTCTTTATGAGATTGGAAAAGTCTTTGAGCAAACTGGTAATCCAAAAGAAGACTTGCCAAATGAAATTAATAGCTTTGCTTTTGCCTTGACTGGTTTAGTCGCTGAGAAAGACTTCCAAACTGCAGCCGTTCCGGTTGACTTCTTCTATGCCAAGGGAATCCTTGAAGCCCTCTTTGCTCGTTTGGGTCTTGAAGTGACTTATACAGCAACCTCTGAAATCGCTAGCCTTCACCCAGGACGTACAGCCTTGATCTCACTAGGGGACCAAGTGATTGGGGTCTTGGGACAAGTCCACCCTGTAACAGCTAAGGCTTATGATATCCCAGAGACTTATGTAGCTGAGCTCAACCTTTCGGCTATTGAAGCAGCTCTTCAACCAGCTAGTCCATTTGTGGAAATCACCAAATTCCCAGCGGTGAGCCGCGATATCGCCCTTCTCCTTAAAGCAGAAGTGACTCACCAAGAGGTAGTCGATGCCATCCAAGCTGCTGGCGTGAAACGCTTAACAGACATCAAACTCTTTGACGTCTTCTCAGGTGAAAAATTGGGAGTTGGCATGAAGTCGATGGCTTATAGCCTGACCTTCCAAAATCCAGAAGCTAGCTTGACGGATGAAGAAGTCGCTCGCTACATGGAAAAAATCCAAGCTTCCCTTGAAGAAAAAGTCAATGCAGAAGTGCGCTAAATCCTAAAAACATGAAACAGTTGAGAATTTCTCAGCTGTTTTTTTCTTCCAGAAATTATATGTTTTAGGGCTTAAAACCCTATAAAAATAAAGAAATTGCTTTAAGTGATCAAAATATCCATGTCAATCATACTTCTATTTTTGACAAATATTTTTATTTTTTTGACAAATATACTTGTCAAAAAGAAAAAGAAGTGTTACAATGATTTTAGTTGAAAGAAGGGAAGGTTTTCTTATGGGAGCCATATGGATTCTGTTTATCCCTTTTCTGTTTATCATTTATGCAAGCTCAGAAAAGAAGATAAAAAGGTTGAACAAGCGCATCAAAAGATTGGAAAAACAAGTGAAAGGAAATCAAGACATGTCTAGACTTTTAGAAGAATTGAAAGGCCAAACGGCCACTGTTACAGTAAATGGTTTTGGAACCGAATATGAAATTGTGGATATCGATGAAGATTGGGTCAAACTGACTCGTGTGAATAATAAACAACAAAGCGAGACAAAATTAGTTCGCATCGAAGATATTCAAGGTGTTCAGCTATAGGAGGCGAAAGCCATGATCTTAAAAAATCGATTGAAAGAGCTGAGGGCGCGTGATGGGCTCAACCAATCCGAACTAGCCAAGCTAGCAGGGGTCTCGCGCCAGTCTATCAGTCTCTTGGAGCGGGGGGAATACACCCCCTCAGTTATCATTGCGATCACCATCGCCCAGATTTTCAAGGAACCGGTGGAGAATGTCTTTAGTCTAGTAGAGGGAGAAGAATAATATGAAAAAGCAACAACAAGAACGATCCGCTCGTTACCGGTTTTGGAGAAATGTCGGAATCATTACAGTTTCCGGCTTGATTGGAGGAGTCATTGGTTTTTTGACAGGCATGTTCGGATCCGAAAAACCCCTTGAAATCCAATCCTTCTTTAGTAAAGAAGGACTCCTTTGGGGTTCAATACTTTTGTTTCTTATCGTGTTTATGGTCACGATAGCCTTACTAATAAGCGCGAGAAAAGTCCATCAAAAAATGCCCCAGATAGAAGACGAAGAGGAAGCCTATCACTATGACATCCAGAAGGAAAAACTGTTTGGGTTAGCGACCATTTTTAAAGGAGTCATGATCTTGCCATACTTTTTAGTCATCATCTTTTATAGTCAATGGGTGTATATGGATAGACCTTCCACAGGGCACTTGGCTTTTATCTTTGGAGACTTTACCATGCTCTATCTCTTTCTTGTCTTGATTGCCCTATTTTTCCTATCGGATATCTTCTTTCGCAAGACCTTCCATCTGATTTATGGAAAACCGATTCCCCGCAATGCCAATGCCAAGGAAGTGCGTGAATTTATGATGAGTATGATGGATGAAGCAGAAAAGCAGATTAGCTACGAGGAAAACTATGAAATTATCATTAAGTTAAGCAATTATATCTTGCCGATTTCCTTAATTGCGATATTCTTAGTTGGCATTGCTTTCCATACAGATATCTTGTTAGCATTAGTAGTGGTATCACTGATTTATGTCTATATCTTGGTCTCACAATACAAGATTACCAAACGTTATTATAAAGAGTAGAGGAGTCATCTATGTTAGAAATTAGAAATTTAGAAAAAAGCTTTGGGAATAAGCAGGTTCTCTTCGGAGTAGATCTGACAGCTCAACAAGGGCATATCCTTGGCTTAGTTGGGAAAAATGGTGCCGGGAAAACAACTATTTTCCACAGTATCTTGCGCTTTTTGGACTACAGTGGCGAGATTCGCCTAGGTGGCAAAGCGATCACCCAAGAAACCTACAAGGAAATTGGCTATTTGCCAGAAGAACGTAGTCTTATGCCAAAACTCACGATTTTTGAGCAGGTCCGCTATTTGGCTGCCTTAAAAGGAATGAGCACTGCTGAGGTCAAGGAAAAATTACCGACCTGGATGGAAAAACTCCAAGTAAAAGGAAAATTGACCGATAAAATCAAGAGTCTCTCAAAAGGGAACCAACAGAAGGTTCAATTGATCATCACCTTGATCCATGAGCCTAAATTGATCATTTTAGATGAACCCTTTAGCGGCTTGGATCCGGTCAATACAGAAGTGCTCAAGCAGGTCATTTTTGAAGAAAAAGAGCGTGGGGCAACCATTATCTTTTCTGACCACGTCATGACCAATGTCGAAGAGTTGTGTGATGATATCCTAATGATCCGTGATGGTTCGGTTGTCCTTTCAGGGCCAGTCCAAGAGGTCCGTAATAGCTATGGCAAGACTCGTCTCTTTGTTTCTAACGACTTTAGCAAAGAAGAGCTAGAAGCTCTGCCACACGTGACCAAGGTGACTATGACCAAGCAAGGTACTTGGAAGTTGATCTTGGATGATGCGTCAGCTGGTCCAGAATTATTTGACCGCTTGACCAAGGGTCGCTACCTAGCAACCTTTGACCACCAAGCCCCAACTATTGATGAGATCTTTAAACTTGAATCAGGAGTAGAAGTATGAAACAGATGTTTGTCGTAATGAAAGAAACCTATATCAGACAAGTGAAATCATGGAGTTTTCTCTTCATGGTCTTGGGCCCTTTCCTCTTTTTAGGATTGGGCGTCGGAATCGGTTATTTGACGGATTCTTCTACAGATGCGAAGAGTCAGGTGGCCTTGGTGACCGAAGTTCCAGCTGTCAAAGAAAGCCTCAAAGGAACCGATGGCTTGACCTTAGACTACAAAGATGAAGCTGCAGCTAAAAAAGCCATCAAGGATGAGAAAGCCGCTGCTTACCTGACAGTCGATGAAAAAGATGGCCAATTAGAAGCCACTTATGTGGGCGACCAAGCCATGAAAACGGAATTGAAAAACCTTGTCTCTGCGAAGTTAAGCCAAGTCCAACAAGGGATCAATCTAGCGCGTGCTAATCTAAGTAAAGAGCAAGTCACAGCCTTGTCTCAACAGGTTTCTCTCAAAGAAAAAATTGATGAGAAAAAAGAAGGCTTGAAAATGGTGCAAACCATGGTTGCAGGTGGTCTAGGAATGTTGCTTTATATGATTTTGATCTTCTACTCTAGTATCACAGCCCAAGAAGTGGCCAGTGAAAAGGGAACCAAGATCATGGAAGTGGTCTTCTCTAGTATCAAAGCAACCGACTATTTCATCGCACGCATGCTCGGACTCTTCGGAGTGATTTTTACCCATATTTTTGTCTATGTAGTTGGTTTGGTAGCTGTTTGGATCTTTAGAGCAGATATCCCAGTTGTCAAGGATATTCTCGCTCCCAACTCTCCGATTACCCAGCACCTAGCAGAGTCAATCTCGCTTAATACCGTCTTCTTCATTATCCTTGGGATCTTTATGTATGTGGTGCTCTCTGCCTTCTTAGGCTCAACAGTTGCACGACCTGAAGATTCAGGAAAAGCGATTTCGCCACTGATGATGTTAGTTATCTTTAGCTTCCTTGGTGTAACCACCTTGGGAAGTGCCGGTGATGTCTTCTTATTGAAGATCGGTTCTTACATTCCATTCTTTTCAACCTTCTTCATGCCTTTCCGCACCATCAATGGCTATGCGACTGGTCTTGAATCTTGGGCTTCATTGGGAATTGCGGTCCTCTTTACCATCGTGGGAACAGTTCTCATTGCTCGAATCTACGCGAGCTTAATCCTCCAGACCGATGACCTCGGACCATGGAAGACCATCAAACGTGCTCTTAGCTATCGCTAATCAAACAAGCTCTCAGATACAGCTGAGGGCTTTTTGAATGGAGGTTACAATTTTTTTGAAAGACTTGTCTCTAACTATTAATAAATTACAGAAAATTTAGTATGTTTTTTCATGGAAGAAAGAGTATTTTTCTTCAAATTATGATATGATGGAGGGGAATAATAAGATTTGAGGGTGAATATATGGATAAACTCCAAATAAAATCCAGCCCAATTGATGCGCAAGCGGCTATTGGTGAGTTGACTGGTGTTGATGTATCACAAAATGAGAATAAACAAGTAGAGTTTAGTTATTCTGCTGGTATTGCAGGTATGGAGAAGGGAAAAGAAGTAAATAATCACTTACTTCAAGCTGTGGGTAAATTTAGTGAAGCTGTTCTAATTCAAGCTAATAAATTTCCTCAAATTGCTGCTGTGCTTGAAAAACGTGATGTAGAACAGGCTCAAAGATGGGAAAGCTAACCATGATGGAGGATGTTAATAAAAATAAGCGAGATAAACTATTACAAGAAATTGTGAAAACAGAGCGACAAGAAGATCTTATTTTAAATTTAAGTCGTGAGTATCAACAAAGTTTAGATGAATTTTTAGAAGATCTTTCGTTGATTACAAGAGAAGCAGAAGAAAAGTTATCTATTTCATCTCAAAATAACTTATTTTTCCAAGAAAAGAATGAAATGGATTTAATTGCAAGAAATTATGTGGTTAAACAGATGGATGATCTCAGTGAGGAGTTTCGGAATGTTTTAAGAAACTTAGATATTCAGAGAGAACAATTGATTAAAGAAAGGAATAGTTTACCGTGGGAGTGAGATACAGTTCATCAGAATCTGCTACCTTGATTGAGGCTATGAGTAGTAATATTCAAATTGCTACTCAGATTGCAGAAAAACTGACTAGTGGGAGCGATCATTTAATCGCAGAAATTGAAGCAGGAAGACTTCAAGGTGCTGCATATGAGGCAGGAAAAAATTTATTTGGAAATATTATTATCCCATGTATCAAAAAATTACAAGAAGCGATCGACGATATTCAAATTGAATTAACTTCATACAAAAATGCAGATGCGGTTGTATCTAAATATGGTGAAATGGATTTAGATGATTTGAAGACACAAAAGCAAAGTTGGGAAAAACAGCTTTCAAAGTATCAAGATCTGATCAGAAAGAATGAGGATTTTTTCAATCAAGCTGCTGCATTTGTTACTGCAAATCTGGATAAAAATTTATCTGAAAACAGGGTGCTTCATGAATTAGCTGATAATACACAAATGCAAATCAAAGAAGTTGAAGAAAAAATTGAAAAATTAGAGTGGTTTGTTGAGCAAGTCAATCAGTATTTTTCGGACAGCCTTGAAATTCTTAATTTAGCGATTGAAGGAGCTGGTCAACTGAGTCAAATTATTGTTGATAGCAACGGAAATTACTATGCGGATGGTGTTGACATGACCTGGTTTGACAACATGAAACAGGCTAAAATTGTTTCCTACGCTAAAAGAGATTATCAGGATGCCTTAACAAGAACTTTAAATCAAGCGTCGAGAGACATATTATTATCAGAGGATGGGGATACTTATTATCGCGAGAAGTTAAAAAATCGCCTACAAGGACAGGATCGGTCACAGTGGAAGAAACTCATTGATGAATATAACCATACATTGAAAATAACTAATGATGGAGATTTAATTGAAATATTTTCTTTACCAGATGGTTATGTCGTAATTAAAAATGGTAAATATGATGAAGATTATTCAGCTCAAGTAAATCAAGAATTTAGTCAACTTTCAGCGGAAAATTTTGCAGCAAATTCTTCTGAATTTTGGAACGGCGTTGGTCAGATATTATCAGGTTTGCTACTTGACTTTAGTGGTGCTTTTTTAGAAACTGGAGGTTTAGCCTTGGCTCCTGAGACAGGTGGAGCAAGCTTTATTGCTGGAACAACTGCAGCAGATCTTACTTTAGATGCAGGCAACGCACTCATATTAAGTGGCGTAGTATCTACAGGATCCGCTATTAGTAAAACAGGTAGCGCAAACGCTGAAATTCAGGTTAATTATTCAAGCAACTATGACAACTGGAAGGCAAATAGACCGACAAGTAAGACAATTTCTGGTAAAGGCGGTCCGCAAATTGAAGCCCGAGTGGGAAATCGAAAAGTGAAGCTTCGTGTAGACTGGGAGCCAACTAGTGGTTCTAATGGTGATGGAATTTTCCAGGTTCAATCTGGAAGTGGAAAGTCAGGCTATTCGCTTGATGAATATATTGAAGTAAATACAATTTCCGGAAGAAAATCTATAGAAGATTGGGTAAATACTAATCGTCGACTAAGGAAACTTGATACAAGTACAAAGGAAGAGATAATTAATAGGATTTTTAAGGGTTATCGAATTTATTACGGGAACTAGGTGGACAATATGCGACTATATATCAAAGGTGATTATGCTAAAAAAATAACATTTACTACTAGAGAACTAGTTTGGAAGATGTGGTTTAAGGAACGGAATGGCAAGGAAATAAGTTACTCCAACGTTGGTGATGATGAGATGTTGCAAGATGATTTTTATTTCGGAGCAGAGTTGCGCAAATGGGCTTCAGTTGACGAAAGATGGGATAAGGCTTCTTTTATAATTCCGAGCAATCCTTGGTTGTCCTTGCAATATGAAGATATTGAACTTGAATTTGAACATGCCTTTATTTCCGACGACCGCGAAAAGGGGGAGTTTCTTCGAATTGCCTCAACTCATGTAGATATTTTGACGGTTGACAAGCGCGCTTTATACGTTATGGCTATTGAAGTAGCATCTGCCATTGATGGTCAGATTAGCGAAGACGACAAAGAAGGCTGGATGGATGTAGAGACTTTTAAGGAGTTGCACAAGGATGTTCTTTCACTGACTTATGATGAAGCGGTTGAAATTAGTTTGGAAGAATTAAAGACAATGGTGCCAGTAAGAGATCCTTTATGGGAAGAAGAAGAACGGCTTCGCGAAGAATACATCAAAATCCATGGTGAACGTGTTTATGACGATGAGGACGACGAGTGAGACTATATCTTAAAGGTAACTATGAAACTAGCATCTATCAAGCCTGTATGGAATATCCTTGGAAAATGTGGTTCAAGGAAAGAAAGGGAGCACAGGTTGGTTTTTCTTATGCACGTGATGATGACTTCTATTTTAGTGTTAGTTTGGATAAATTTTCTTCAAATGATAAGCGTTGGGGAATGGCAGATTTTAAAATAGAAGATAACCCATGGAGTTCATTTAAATATGAGTATCTAATACTGAATTTTGAAGATTCCTATGAAAGTGATGGGAGAGAAAAAGGAGACTATCTTCGAATAATTACTACTCATAAGGATATTCTAACGGTTGATAAGCGAGCTCTCTATATCCTGGCGATTGAAGTGGCAACTGCAATTGACGGTCACATCAGCGAAGATGACAAGGAAACATGGCTGAGTATTGAAGAATTTAAAACGAAACATGCAGATCTGTTGCATTTGACCTACGACGAAGCAGTCGATATTAGTTTAGAAGAGATAAAGGTTATGAAAGTTATTGACGAGCCCCTCTGGGAAGAGTTGGATAGAAAACGTGAGGAGTACATCCAAATCCACGGAGAAGTGGAATTGGATGATGAGGAAGAATAAGAAATTCTATTTTAACCAGTAAGCACTCAGTTACAGCTGAGGGCTTTTTGTTTTCAAATTGACTTTTGCAAGCCTTTTCACTACAATAGAACTACAGAAAAGGAGGCGGACATGAACTATATTGAGTTTTCTGAAAATGAGCGTCTGTCCACGATTGTCCTTGGGATGATGCGGATTAGTGAGATGAGTGAAGATGAGGTGGAGGCCTTGGTGGAGGCAGCCTTGTCAATTGGCATTAACACTTTTGATCTGGCAGATATCTATGGCGATGGCCAGTGTGAGGTCCTGCTGGGGAAGGTTCTCAAGCGCCGTCCGGATCTTCGGGCCCAGATGTGGATTCAGTCCAAGTGTGGGATTCGCAAAGACGGCTTTACCTATTTTGATTTTTCGAAGGACTATATTTTGGACTCTGTCGATGGTATCCTCGAGCGTCTGCAGATCGATCGCTTAGATAGTCTCCTCCTTCACCGACCGGATGCCCTCATGGAGCCTGAAGAAGTGTCAGCAGCTTTTGATCACTTGGAGCAAGTTGGCAAGGTTCGTCATTTTGGGGTGTCCAATCAAAATCCTATGATGATGGAATTGCTTAAGACGGCTGTCAAACAGCCTCTCAAGGTCAACCAGTTGCAGTTGAGTGCCGCCTTTACGCCTAGCTTTGAAGCTGGTTTTCATGTCAATATGGAAGGACCAAAAGCAGCCGTGCGAGATGGCAGTGTCTTTGAGTATTGTCGCTTAACTGATACGGTGATCCAAGCCTGGTCTGTTCTCCAGCATGGCTATTTTAAGGGGAACTTTGTCGGCAAGGAAGAGTTTGCGGCCCTTAATCATGTCCTCAATGACTTGGCGAAGAAATACCAGGTCACTCCGACAGCCATTGCCCTTGCTTGGGTCCTCCGCTATCCGGGTAAGATGCAGGCTGTCATCGGAACGACCAAACCCCAGCATGTCCTTGAAGCGGGGAAAGCAGCAGCAGTGACCCTAACGCGCAAGGAATGGTACCAAATCTACTTGGCGGCGGGAAATGATTTGCCTTAGAATAGTTGTTAGTAGACCAGCCCTCACTTGTATCAGTGGGCTGGTCTTTTGTTTTATACTTTACGAATTTTTCTTGACAAGTCTTACTTTGTTATGGTATTCTTTATGCAACATATGTTGCATAACAACTGTTGCGTGAAAGGAGTCTTATGCCACCAAAGGTTAAATTTAGTAAAGAGACTATGATTGGGACAGCTTTACAATTGGTGAGAGAAGAGGGCCTGGCTAGTTTGACGGCTCGAGCATTAGCAGAGAAATTGGGAGCCACACCAAGAGTCATTTTTGGGCAATTTGCTAATATGGCTGAGTTACAAGCAGAGGTTATTGTTGCCGCGGAAATGGTCGTGGTGGGGTATATTCGCAAGGCCTTAGAAGATGAGAAGCCTTTTCGATCTGTCGGGGTTGCTTATATCCTGTTTGCCTCAAAAGAGCCCCAACTCTTTCAATTACTTTTCCAAAATCCTAGCAAAGATCCGATTCGTCGATTTCAAGATTTTCTTCCCATGAAGGATCATAGTTACCAATTGGTTCTGGATTCGATTGTCGCAGACTATCCTTTGACGTTAGAGGAGGCTAGTCGCCTGTACCAGCATTTATTTATCTACTCACACGGAATGGCCTCTATGGTTGCTTCTGGTATTTATCAGTTCAGCATGGAAGAAGTGATTGGTTTATTGACAGAAGTTTGTCAATCTCTCATCAAAGAAATGGTAGGAAAGAAATGATTCAACTAGAAAATGTTCACAAAAGTTACGGTCAAACCAAGGTTTTAAAAGGGATTGATTTGCAGATTCAAGACCAGGATGATGTGGTGATTCTAGGTCCTTCTGGATCGGGCAAGTCAACTCTCTTAAACGTATTATCCGGATTAGAAAAGGTAGATGAGGGGCATATTCTCATTCAAGGACGGGATTTGTCTCAACTCACGGATGCTCAATTGACAGCCTTTAGACGTGAGAAGATAGCCTTTATTTTTCAGCAGTATTATTTATTGCCGAATCTAACGGTTAGACAGAATGTTAAGATGGGAGCTGACCTAGCAAACAATCAAGATTTTTTGCAGATCATCGAGGATTTGGGGCTTGGCGATAAGCTGGACAAGTATCCGAGTGAATTGTCTGGTGGGGAACAGCAGAGAGTGTCCATTGCTCGGGCCTTGGCCAAAAAGCCAGAGATTCTTTTCTTAGATGAGCCGACGGGGGCCCTGGATGAAGAAACAGGGCGCAAGATTCTCGACTATATCTGGAAGTTGAAGGAAAAGCTGGGCTTTACCTTAATCATGGTAACTCACAACCAAAATATTGCGGATATGGCCAGAACCATCATTCGTGTCAATAGTGGCAAGATTACCCAAGTTGTGACCAATGATCAGCCCCAGACTGCCTATGAGATTGGATGGTAAGCCATGTTTTCAGTAAAAGATATTCGAAAATTAGTTGTCGTTAGTATCATTGGAGCCTGTGCGGTCTTTGTGGCCAATCTCTTCTTGAATTTTTATCTGGATATCGAGCAGTTGGAGATTTCGAAAACTAATCCCATGATTCAGACCTACTATGATGCCCAGGTTTCGCTTTCCTGGATGGTGGCCATGGTCAGTGGAGTCGTCTTGTCTTTGACGTCGGTCCTTCTCATGTGTTTTTATATCAAACAATTTGTCGATGACCACAAGGAACAATTAGGAATTTTAAAGGCTTTGGGCTACAGCAATGGCCAGTTGGCAAAACGATTTTGGGCCTTTGGACTCAGTTTTGGGGCTGGAGCGTTTCTTGGTTATTTTGCTTCCTTTCTCATGATGGGACATTTTTATGACTTCCGTAATGAGAAGGGGATCCTGCCAGAAATCACCATTCATTTTCACTGGCAGCTCTTGCTTGCCTTGGTGATCCTGCCAACGAGCTTCTTTATGCTTCTCGCGATTGGCTATGCTAGAAGACAACTCCAAACGCCAGCACTTCGCTTATTGAAAAAATCTCCAAGTCCAATCAAGGTCCAAAGGAGAAAGAGGGCCCCTAAGAAAGAGAAAGACTTCCTAAAAGAGCTATCCTCATCTCTGATATGGGGGAGAAAATCTATCTTGTTTTTTGTGGTCTTTGGCTCCATGTGTTTTGCGGCCATGGTTCAATTGTCCTTTGGCCTCAGGGACTACACAGATGACATCATCCAAACCATGATGATTATGATTGGCTTGATCCTTTCTTTCTCGATTCTCTTTTTGTCATTGGGGATTGTCGTCTCAGAAAGTCGTGAAACCTTGGCTCTTATGAAGGCTTTTGGCTACACCGATCGTGAATGCCAAGGTCATATTCTCGCTCCCTATCGTTTTTGGGCCTATCTAGGATTTGTTCTTGGGACGGCTTATCAATACGGTATCATGGAAATTTTGATCGGTGTGATCAAAGATACGGTTCCTGAAAAGATTGAACATCACTTTGATGGGAATGTGTGCTTCTGGACCTTGGTCGGTTTTGTAGTGGTTTATGAAAGCCTCTTTTATCTATCCAACAGAAAACTCCAAAAACAAACCATCAAAGAAGTGCTCTTAGCTGAATAAATAGAAAAGAGAGTGGGACAGAAATTGGTAATTCGTTAGAATTCGATTTCGTCGTCCCACCTCCGCACAGCTTCAACAGTCTGGGAGACTGTTGAAGGTTGCAGATAAAGGAAACATAG
>OATP01000119.1_pt1 | contig 55380 bp, 58 predicted proteins | sample 1495041 | NCBI WGS metagenome assembly OATP01 (sample SAMEA2579972, study PRJEB22360) | human gut metagenome | biome: human gut; feature: human-associated habitat; material: faeces | place: Denmark | collected 2008/2010 | reverse complement strand
AGACTATGGATCAGGTATATTCAGACCTTCTAAAACTGCAAGACGATTATTTGCTGCACTTAGAACGTCACAGACGAACTAAAAAAATTATTGATGAAAATTAAAAAAATCATTTTAAACGAATATACCGGATATATTAAATATACTTAATATATCCGGTATATTATATATATTAAATATATTCGATATATTTAATATATTTCAGTTAATCTTTGATTCGTCTATTATAAATATTTCTTTCCTCTTCGCTTAGGGTATCTATTAAAGCGTCCATTGCTAGTGCGACTATGTCGTACATGGGTTTATCTTTTGCATAGCTTAAATCTCTTATAGTTTTTAACACAGGAGGATCAACTTGTACCGGTCTCCTATCCTTAGCAGTATATTTGCTTTTTCCTAACTCTACATTAATATCATCGGCTATTTCTATATCTGCAGCGCCAATCTTTTTTTTCTCTTTATTCGTTGGTAACAATGCCATTGATCTCAATCTCCTTTCCTTTAGATAATATCTTATTAGCCATTGAATCAGCATATTTTAAAGTATAATCAAAACCGACTATATCTCCATGTGATTCATAGTATTCAATTCGTTCTTCAAGCTCGGTAAATATATCTGCAAATATTGCCCACCAACGGCGATCAACATAATCATTAAGTTGGACACCAGTTTCTCCATAAGTTTCCAGCCTATCAGAGCCTTTAACAATAGTTTTAAAAATATTTTCTTTACCATATTTATCTACAGTTTTTTGATAATTCGCACGTTGTGACTCTCGACGTGCCGAAAACATTACAGGAAGGATACCGATTATTTGTAAATTTGTTTCTTCGAAGTTACTTACAATAGGAATCAGTACTTTTTCAATAAAATCTTCCGTACCTTCCATCGCGTACCGTTTAAGCTCTTGCATCGGTATAACATAATCAGCAGCTGTTAAAAATGCTCTAACAACATTATCAGTAGATGGTGGACAATCGACAAAAATATAGTCAAATTTCTTTCTTAACTCTTTTAAAGGTTGTATAAAAGCTAAATGTCTATCATGTTTGTTTGGATATTTTTGCGACAAATGTTCATTTAATTCTTCTGATCCTGGTGAACCAGCCATAACATACAAATGGGGACTTATTTTTGTTATTCCAGATTCCCAATCATTATTAGTTATCGCTGAAGCTAAAGAGCGTTCAAATTTCGATATTTGATAGGTAGAACTAATATTAGAAGTAGTATTTCGTTGTTGGTCATAATCTATTAAACATATATCTTTGTTGAAAATTTGACTACCAACAATTGAAAGTAACTCATTATCGATACTCTTTCCTATACCACCCTTACGCCCTGTTAGCATTATTACTTTACCTGAAACACCCTTATCGACTAACATAAAATCCCTCCAAAATATATTTAATATATCCGATATAGCAAGTATACTAAATATATTCGCTATATTCTATATATTTAGTATATCACATATATTCAAATTGTCAAAATATATTTTGACAATTTGTATTGACAACACTATATAAATAATCGTAAACTACCAGTGAGTAATTAGAATTTTTTTCTGTGCGTTGTTACAAATCTAATCATAAATATATTTTTTATTCACAAAAGAAGGAGCTTTATCAAAATGGAAAATTTTCAATTTTATAAATCTAAAGAGATTTACAGAGAAAAATACTATCAAATGCCAAAAGTATTTTTCACAAATGAAATGTACAAATCTTTATCCAACGACGCAAAAATTGCATACATGCTTTTAAAAGATCGGTTTGATAATTCCGTTAAAAATAATTGGGTAGATAGTGAAGACAATATTTATTTTATCTACACAGTTGCTGAATTAATGACTCTGCTAAATTGCAGAGAAGGAAAAGTATCAAAAATAAAAAAAGAGCTTGAAGCAGTTAATCTTCTTAAACAAAAAAAAGGTAGAGTAAAGAAAATGAATGGAAAAATAGAAACTACACCTAACCTGCTATATCTCGGAAAACCTAACGTTACTTCAGAAGATGTTTTCAAAATCAATGAGGAACAAAACAATGTTAACCCTGTAATTGCGAAAATCGCAAATACAGAAAAAGTCAATGATATCAACGAAAATCCTGTAATTGCGAAAATCGCAAATACAGAAAAAGTCAATGATATCAACGAAAATCCTGTAATTGCGAAAATCGCAGACAATCTATTCTATACTTCTTATTTAGATACATTAGATACATTAGATACTAAAAAAGAAGCCCTGCAACAACAGTTATTGCTCGATCAATTTTCAGAAGTTCAAGAGAACACTTTCCTAAGCAAAGATAGCTTAAAATTTATTGCTGCCTTTTCCGATACTATTAAAGAAGCTCATGAAATGGTTGGAACAATTATACGTGCTAAAACTAAAGTTGAAAAAGAATACAATGTTGTTTTAATTGGGGAAGATTATCAAGAAGAAATAGACAAATGTTTGCGTCGTGTGATGCATAAAATTAAGACAGATTCTACGGTAAAAAGTCCAAAAGGCCTATTCTACAAGTCGTTTTATAATTTATTTGTTGAATGTGCGTTAGAAAAAGAAAATGTAAAAAATAGGGATAATTCTAAAGGTTCTGAAATCACTTTGCATAATTGGCTTGAAAAATAAGTAATTGATTCTTTTGTTTGGATAAATTTCATTCTGTGTTTTGTATCCCTTTTAAAGTTTATTTGATAAAATTGTAAATATAATAGCTATTAATTGGTTATTTTATTTGTATATCGCTAGAATTAGTTAGCAAATTTAACCTACGGAGGTTGATAAAAATGAAGAAGTACAAGAAGTTTTGTTTTTTAGGTATTGGGTTATTACCTTTGGTATTAGCTAGTTGTGGGACAAATACTGCCACAAAAGATTCACAAGATGCAACAGAAAAAAAAGTAGAACAGGTAGCGACTTTGACTGCAGGGACACCTGTCCAAAGTTTAGACCCAGCAACTGCTGTAGATCAAACGAGTATAACTTTATTAGCCAATGTGATGGAGGGGTTGTATCGATTAGATGAAAAAAATCAACCGCAACCAGCCATTGCAGCTGGTCAACCAAAAGTATCGAATAATGGCAAAACTTATACCATTGTGATTAGAGATGGCGCTAAGTGGTCTGATGGTACACAAATAACTGCTAGTGATTTTGTGGCCGCGTGGCAAAGAGTTGTAGATCCTAAAACAGTTTCTCCAAATGTGGAACTGTTTTCTGCTATAAAAAATGCCAAAGAAATTGCTTCAGGAAAACAAGCAAAAGATACTTTAGCAGTGAAAAGTATTGGTGAGAAAACATTAGAAATCGAATTAGTTGAACCAACACCTTATTTTACTGATCTGTTATCCTTAACCGCTTACTATCCAGTACAGCAGAAAGCAATTAAAGAGTATGGGAAAGACTATGGGGTTTCTCAAAAAGCAATTGTAACAAATGGAGCATTTAACTTAACAAACTTAGAGGGAGTAGGAACTTCTGATAAGTGGACGATTTCTAAAAATAAAGAGTACTGGGATCAAAAAGATGTTTCTATGGATAAAATTAATTTTCAAGTCGTCAAAGAAATTAATACAGGAATAAATTTGTATAATGATGGGCAATTAGATGAGGCGCCTTTAGCTGGTGAATATGCAAAACAATACAAGAAAGATAAAGAATATTCAACAACATTAATGGCTAATACAATGTTTTTAGAAATGAACCAAACTGGGGAAAATAAGCTTTTACAAAACAAAAATGTCCGAAAAGCGATTAACTATGCAATTGATCGGGAAAGTCTAGTTAAAAAATTACTAGATAATGGGTCCGTTGCTTCTGTTGGCGTAGTACCAAAAGAAATGGCCTTTAATCCGGTAAATAAAAAAGATTTTGCTAATGAAAAATTAGTTGAATTTAACAAAAAACAAGCAGAAGAGTATTGGGATAAGGCTAAAAAAGAAATTGATTTATCCAAAAATACTTCTTTAGATTTACTTGTAAGTGATGGAGAGTTTGAAAAAAAGGCAGGAGAATTTCTGCAAGGACAGTTGCAAGATAGCTTAGAAGGATTGAAGGTTACTGTGACGCCAATTCCTGCAAATGTCTTTATGGAACGCCTAACAAAAAAGGATTTTACTTTGAGCCTAAGTGGATGGCAAGCTGATTATGCAGACCCTATTAGCTTTTTAGCAAACTTTGAAACAAATAGTCCAATGAATCATGGTGGATATTCAAATAAAAATTATGATGAATTGCTAAAGGATTCTTCTTCTAAACGTTGGCAAGAATTGAAAAAAGCTGAAAAATTGTTGATCAATGATATGGGGGTCGTTCCAATTTTTCAAGTTGGAACAGCAAAATTAGAAAAAAGTAAAATAAAAAATGTTTTAATGCATTCAATAGGAGCAAAATATGACTACAAAAAAATGAGAATAGAGAAGTAATGGAGGGTATATGGAATTAGTTCGTCGCGTTTTTATAAAGGATAAGGAAATTATTTTAGTCGGGACTGCACATATTTCCAGTGAAAGTGCTGAATTAGTTAAAAATATAATCGAAGAAGAAAATCCAGATGTAGTTTGCCTTGAATGGGATCAAAGCCGATATGACAAGTACCTGAACCCTGATGAATGGTCGGATACAGATATTGTTCAAGTAATTAAACAAAAAAGACTAACTGTATTAATTTCTAGCGTTATTTACAAATTAATTCAAAAACATTTGGCTAAGATTAATGATTCTGTAGCTGGTGCTGAATTTTTTGAGGCTGTTAGTAGTGCAGAAAAAGTTGGTGCTAAAATAGCGTTAGTAGACAGAGACTCACAAGTAACTTTTAAACGATTTTGGCGCTTAATACCACTAAGAAAAAAAGCGTTACTTCCTTATGCTTTTGGTAGTGTTTTGGAAGGTGCGGAAGAATCTGAAGAAGAAATGCTAAAATTGTTGAATTCTGAGAATTTTGAGCCTATTTTTGAACAGCTACAAGAAGCATATCCAGAACTGTGGAAAGTTCTGTTAGTAGAACGAGATCAATATTTAGCTCAGAAAATTTCAGATCAGGAAGCTGGTAAAATCGTAGTTGTTATTGGGCAGGCGCATTTACGTGGTGTGGAGAAAAACTTAAAAAGTAATCAACAAATCAATATAAAAGAATTAGAAACTTTACCGCCAAAGCTTTGGTCAACTAAAGTTTTAGAGAGTATCATACCTTTGATTATCATAGGTTTGTTAATTTATTCCTTTTTCTTAGGTGTAGATGTAGGTAAAGACCAAATAATGAGATGGGGTATTTGGAACGGTGGTTTATCAGCACTATTTACTTTATTAGCGTTGGCTCACCCCTTAACAATTGTCACTTCCCTAGTGTTTGCCCCCCTTGCTACCTTGCTACCAATGGTGTCTGTAGGAGTGTTTTCTGCTATTGTAGAGGCTACTTTAAGGAAACCAAAAGTACGTGATTTTCAAACGATGGATGAAGATATAAAATCTTTGAAAAAGATATATAAAAACCGTGTTTTGAGAGTATTTTTAGTGTTCGTGTTAGCTAGTTTGGGAGGAATGATTGGTAATTTTGTTGGTGGCTTGGAAATGTTTAGGCACCTTATATAATAAAAAATAAAAGAGCAGTCATGAAAATATTTTCATGACTGCTCTTTTATTTCAGGAATAGGATTATTTTCTATTGCAACGTAATTTTCATAATACATGGTTACTTCTTTAGGGGGCGTAAATTTTTCTTTTGCAGATATTTTTGTAAGTTCCTCAACTAAAGATCTGTGAATATCTTCTTTTCCAATGATTTTAAAGATGTTGATAATATTTACCGCATTTAAATAAGAATCAATATTTTTGTCAGTTAAAAATTGATATATTTGTTTTAAATAGTTTATTTCTAAGTCGTAATATCCATTTATGCTAATATTTTTAATTGTTTTTAAGTGTTCAAATTGATTAATATAATACTGCGCTTCTTTTAGATTTCTATTCATAATTGATATTGTTAAAGCATTTTTTAGAACAGTCTGAATAGTTAAATCGTAATCTTTACCAAAGGAATCCACGATTGGATACATAGGCTTAATGATACTTGAAACTTCTTCATACGGTAAGACATTTAAAAGATTTGAAACAATTTCATAATCAATTCCAAAAAATGTTGTTCTTTTATCATATAAATGTTTTAAATCTGAAGTAATTGTTTTATTAAAAGTAGGAACTTCAATGTTATAATGATGTGCAATAGAAATATATCCAAGATAAATACTAAAGTACTGAAGACTAGTTAAGCGCTTTGGCTCAATCCTTTGAAAATTTTTGTCAAATAAGTCAGGGTTTGTAAATATTTTTGAAATAAGAAGTTTTTCTTTTCCTGTTTCATTTACGCTTTTTGTATTCATGCCAGCTCTATTTAAAATTTCAAAAAAATTTACACCTAAACGTTCTGAGAACTTGCTTAACTCTTCTACAGAAATCGGTCGAGAGTCAGCTTCAACTTTTATGTAAACAGATTTGGACATTATTCCAGAATATAAATCAATCTGATGGTAATTTAACTCTTGCCTTATTTGTTTCAGGACAGAACCTATCTTAAACATTTTCTTCCTCCTAATATGTAAAGTATCAAAAAGTAGACCTAAAATTCGATAAACTACAAAAATTTGTTAATATTTTAATTTTAGGTATTGAATACGACACTCGAAGATGTGTTTATTAAGCTATATCCCTTTTTTTTAAAAAAAAATACATATTTTAGTTGAAAATATAATACTTAGATGTTAAGATGTTTTTATAGGAGGGGTGTAAATGAAAACCACTCTAAAAAAACTATCAAGATATATAGCTGTTGTAATTGCAATAACCTTAATATTTATCTGATAGAAAAAATCATAGTAACAATTAAACAAATTAAGAACCGACTGCCATAGGACGGCAATCCTAGGGGGCAGTTAAACAATTCATGGTATGACATGAACTCTACTCGGTTCTCGTTTGTTGCAACATTAGTTACAACGTATAGTATAACAATTTTTTATGTAAAATTCTAGACTTTTTTAAACTCCTTTATTTGTCTAGGAAAAGTTTTTACAGTGAATTGTTTTTATTAGTTGTATAAATGTTGGAGCAGCGGGGAATGTATACAGTTCATGTATATGTTCCCCGCTTTTTTTGTTGTCTGTTAACTTGTTGAAAAAATAAAAAAACCAAGTAACAAGCACGCTCATTTTCTAAAAATGACCCGCTTGTGGAATAATTCAATGCTTTCACGCATTGTTTGTACTGGAACTACTCGTAAGAGCCGTGCAAACAACGTGTTGCATGGCTCTTTTTCTACTTGGTTCAGAAAGTAGGTGAATCAATGATTGAACTGAAAGCAACTGATTTGCAACGTATTACGTGTCAATTGACCTTGTTTAATCGACAAAGATTTAAATTATACAACGGCACAACAGAACGCATTGTATATGATTTTTCAGGAAGAAATCTGTTGATCAATCCTGTGAGTTTTGAAACGGAACAAGACATGGAACGTTTATTCAGACAAGTAAAACTGATTTATTTTGATGGAAAAGTGGTCGGTTATCGTGGCTGCTCGGAACTTCCGTTAAAACTTGAATGTAGAACGTTCAAAAAAATGGTTAAACGACAAAAGATGTTACTTAATGCACCATTCAACTATAAGGTTTTTGAAGAAAATGAATTTAGGGAATGGTGTGAAAAAATGAGAAGCTATAAGTAGTGAATTTGTTTTTTTATACTTGGTCTTTTTGTTTGTTAGTTTTAACTAACATGCGCAATTTACCAATAGCTAGGTTAGCTATCGAAAAAGGATGCAGAAAAGCACACGGACACGAAGGTGCAAACTGGCTACACGTCAACTTTTTTGCAAAATTTGGGAGATCCTTAAAAAATGAATACTACAGGACTTATCTAGTCAATCAGCGTGTCTTTAAAGGGCTAGGTAAGGATAAACTACCTAAAGAGTACGGTCAGAACAAAGGCGGTACGTGATTATGGGTGTGACACAGTAACTAAAAAGATTTCGTGCGATGATCTTTTGTTTTAAAGGGAGCCAGATACTTTTTTAGAGTTTGGGGTTGCTACCGCTACAAACCCTGCGATCAGTAAAATCTGTAGAAAAATTGCTAAAAAGCTAGCAAACAAAAGGATCAAGTAAAACGAGGATATTTACCATAAAACCAATAGGAGGAAAGTGAACATGAAGACATAGGAGTGTTTTTCTAAGGGTTCCAAGGATAGTATTTTTTTAATAATGAAGGCTTTGTTACTATTAATTTGAGGTGAGAGGGGTATGACAAAAAAAGAGCAAAGTATTTGGCGTAAAGAGATGTTGGCATTGATGAATGAAGACGCAGACTGGTATAGGAATGAAGATACCGAGCGTTTTAAACGAATACAAGAACTTGCAAAAAAGATAGAAACAGCAAGCACCAGACAATTTTCTTCTCATATTAGCAAGGAAAGATTTGAAGCCTATTAAAGAATGGGCTTACAGTTTAAAGAGATAGCGGAAGAGTTCCATATAACAACTACAGCGTTACAACAATGGCATAAAGACAATGGGTATCCCATTTACAACAAAAATAATCGGAAGTGAGGAAAATAAAATGAAAAAGATTGCAAGTACAGGGTTAAGTATTTTAGTCGCAACAGGGGTAGCAGGTATTGGGGGAAATGAAGTACAGGCAGCAGAACAAGCGCAACCAAAAACACCTGAAAACAGTTCTACAGAACAACCAACAGTGAAAGCTACACAAACAACGGAGCAAGCTATTACTGAAAAACAGCAACAAGTAACAGAGAAACAAGCAATTGTCGATCAAAAACAACAAGTCGCTGACACTGCGAAAAAAGAAAAAGACGCCATTGATCAATCTGTTAAAGACCAACAAGCAGTGGTCGATCAAAACAAAGACGCATTGGATCAAAGTCAACAAGCAGTGACTGACCAACAAGCAGTTGTAGACGAAGCTAAAAAAGTCGTGGATGAAGCAACACCTTCAGCCATTGAAAAAGCTAAAGAGCAAGTGGCTACGGATACACAGGCTGTTGATGAACAACAAAAAGTAGTGGATCAAGCTCAAACAGACGTTAACCAACAACAAGCTGTTGTCGATGAAAAAGCAAAAGAAACGAATGCTGCTAAAGTGCAAAATGAAAAAGATCAACAAGCAGTAACAGCTGCAAAACAAGAACAAGCCAAGCTTGAAGAATTAGCGAAAAATGCGGAAGCGGAAAAAGTAAAGGCAGAAAAAGAACAAGCAGCAAAAGAAGCTGAACTGGCTAACAAACAGAAAGAAGAAGCAAAAGCTAAAGATCAAAAGACGAAGGACGATCAAGCAGTTGCAGACCAACAAACCGTTGTGACAACTAGTCAAGAGAAAGTAACAGACGCAAAAGCAGATACAGCTGCGAAACAGGCAGATTTAACTGCGAAAGAAAATGCTTTGAAAGACAAGCAAGCAGCAACAAAGCAAGCGCAAAATACTTTAGATAACTCAAAAGAAGAGTTGAAAGGGCATAAAGGGATTAACTTGCCACCTAAGTTTAGTGCAGATTACGATACAAAATTAAGTGCTGAAGAAATAGCTACTCTTGAAAAAACGGCACTAGAAATGAACAAGAATTTTCCAACGAGCAAAGAAGATGAAAAAAATAAAGACGTGATGTGGGATATTCAACATTTAAGTGCAGATCAGAAAAAAGAATTAAGTGTATACACAACAGAATTATTAAATGATGTGCGAAAAAAATTGGGTCTTTCTCAATTAAGTGTATCGGACCAATCAATCAAATTTGCTTGGGATATTGCGAAATATTCTGATACCGGAGAATACATGCATGATGTGATAGCCATTAATAAAGCAGCTAAGGAAAATGGCTTTAAAGAATATCCTGGAATGAATTACTATGAAAACCTAGGTGGGGGGTATTACGAAACTGAAAATGGTAAAGTTTCTAAATATACTCTCCAAGAAAGTATCCGCAAAATGCTTGTCAATATGTTGTTTGATGATGGCCGCTTAGGTTATAGCCATTTACATTCTTTATTACAAGACGGAAAAACAGCATTAGGCGTTTCACTATCTGGTGAAAAAAATTCTATTTCTCCTAAGATTCATATTATTTCTTATGGTAAAGAAAAACTGGAGGATAGTAGTCAATACCAAAACGGCGAAGTGGCAAGCATGAAATCTAAAGAAGAATTACAACAAGAGATAGCTAGCAACCAAGAAAAATTAGCTACCGCACAACAAGCAGAATCAGACGCACAACAAGCAAGAAGTGCAAGTCAGCAAGCCTTAAATACAGCCAAAACAACACAAGCAACAGCAGAAAAAGAACTATCTGTTCATAAAGCGACATTGGCTAATCTTCAAGCAGTTGCGACTAAAAGTACGACAAACTATGAAGAAAAAGTACGACAAACTGCAACGGCAGAAAAAAGCCTTCAACAAACAAAAGATCAATTGGCAACAATCAATGAGTTAATTCAGAATCGAGCTGCTGTTTTAGAAAAAGCGAAAACAAACGTTGCGGAAGCACAAGCGATTGAACAAACGTCTGCTAAAGTGCTGAAAGAAAAACAAGAAGCACAAAAAGCAGAAGAAAACACATTGAATAGCTTGAAGGAAGTATTGGATTTAGCAAAAGAAAACTTAAATCAAAAACAAGTAGCGCTTAAAACAAGTACACGTTCATTGTCTCGTTTAGAAAATGCTCAACCAACATACGAAAAAGCATTAAACGAGTTAAACAAAGCAGAAGCGGCAGTGGTTCAAGCACAAGAAGCCTATGAAAATTCTATGAAATCATTGGAGGAACTTAAAGAACAACAAGCCGTTGCTACACTTGCTTATGCACAAGCACAAGAAGACCTTTCTAATGCGAAGTTAGAGCTACAGCAGTACCAAGGTGTATTAAGAGACTTAGAGGCACAACAAGCCGAACAGCGCCGACAAGAAGCGTTGCAAGAGCAAGTAGCAAAAGAGCAACAACGCCTTGAACGAGAAGCAAAACAAAACCAAACGTTAGTAGCAAGTGCTACTTCAGCAGACAAAACACCTGGTCTCCAACAGTTATCTTTTTCTAAACAAAAAGAACAACCAAAAGCACAAGCATTAACACATTCAGAACCTCGTAAGACGAAACAAGTAGCAAAAGCACCAGAATCCTTACCACAAACGGGAGAACAACAAAGTATTTGGTTGACTATTATTGGATTATTGATGGCAGCAGGTACGATCAATTTCAAGAACAAAAAACGTAAAAAAAATAGTTAATAATTGTTTGATATAGCAAAACAAAGATATATATCGTGTTTTATAAGAATATAAAATAACTAAGAGAATCGAAGATACTTTCGGTTCTCTTTTTTTAGTAAGGAGGGAAATGACAATGAAAAAGCAACGAGCGCCTTGTGTTGCGTGAGTTATTTTACAAACAAAAAAATAAAAAATCGAGGAGAATGATACATGAATCAACAGACTGAAGTAAAAAAACGTTTTAAAATGTATAAGGCAAAGAAGCATTGGATCGTAGCTCCTATTCTTTTTCTAGGCGTGTTAGGAGTTGTAGGATTAGCTACTGATAATGTACAAGCAGCGGAATTAGATACGCAACCAGGATCAACGACAGTGCACCCCGATAACCCCGATCCGCAGTTAGGTAGTGCAACGCCTAATACGGCAGTATCTGAAGAATCTGCAGTACAAAAAGACACTACTTCTCAACCGACCAAAGCAGAAGAAGTAGCGTCTGAAAAAAATGGAGCTGAACAGAGTTCAGCTACCCCAAATGATACCACAAACGTCCAACAACCAACAGTAGGAGCTGAAAAATCAGCACAAGAACAACCAGTAGTAAGCCCTGAAACAACCAATGAACCTCTAGGGCAGCCAACAGAAGTTGCACCAGCTGAAAATGAAGCGAATAAATCAACGTCCATTCTTAAAGAATTTGAAACACCAGACGTTGATAAAGCAGTTGATGAAGCAAAAAAAGATCCAAACATTACCGTTGTTGAAAAACCAGCAGAAGACTTAGGCAACGTTTCTTCTAAAGATTTAGCTGCAAAAGAAAAAGAAGTAGACCAACTACAAAAAGAACAAGCGAAAAAGATTGCCCAACAAGCAGCTGAATTAAAAGCCAAAAATGAAAAAATTGCCAAAGAAAATGCAGAAATTGCGGCAAAAAACAAAGCGGAAAAAGAGCGCTACGAGAAAGAAGTCGCGGAATACAACAAGCATAAGAACGAAAACAGCTATGTCAATGAAGCGATTAGTAAAAACCTAGTGTTCGATCAATCTGTCGTGACGAAAGACACTAAAATTTCGTCGATTAAAGGCGGAAAATTTATCAAAGCAACTGATTTTAATAAAGTAAATGCAGGGGATTCAAAAGATATCTTTACAAAATTACGGAAAGATATGGGTGGGAAAGCTACTGGCAACTTCCAGAATTCCTTTGTAAAAGAGGCAAATCTTGGGTCTAATGGTGGGTATGCGGTTCTTTTAGAAAAAAATAAACCAGTGACAGTGACCTATACAGGACTAAACGCTAGTTATTTAGGACGTAAAATTACAAAAGCAGAATTTGTTTATGAACTACAATCCTCACCAAGCCAAAGTGGAACGTTAAATGCAGTATTTTCAAACGATCCGATTATCACAGCTTTTATTGGTACAAACAGAGTCAATGGTAAGGATGTTAAAACACGCTTAACGATTAAGTTCTTTGATGCGTCAGGTAAAGAAGTACTACCAGATAAAGATAGTCCATTTGCGTATGCGCTGTCTTCTTTAAATTCAAGTTTAACGAATAAAGGTGGCCATGCGGAATTTGTTTCTGATTTTGGGGCCAACAATGCGTTCAAATACATTAATGGCTCATATGTGAAAAAACAAGCGGATGGAAAATTTTACTCACCGGAAGATATTGACTATGGCACAGGACCTTCTGGATTGAAAAATAGTGATTGGGACGCTGTAGGGCACAAGAATGCGTACTTTGGTTCAGGTGTAGGTCTAGCTAATGGACGTATTTCCTTTTCTTTTGGTATGACAACAAAAGGAAAAAGTAATGTGCCTGTATCTAGTGCGCAATGGTTTGCCTTTAGCACTAACTTAAATGCGCAATCAGTGAAGCCTATTTTCAATTATGGGAATCCAAAAGAACCAGAAAAAGCAACGATTGAATTTAATGGATACAAAGCCAATGTCGTTCCTGTTCTTGTTCCGAACAAAGAAGTCACTGATGGTCAGAAAAATATCAATGATTTAAATGTGAAACGTGGCGACTCTTTACAATACATTGTGACAGGGGATACAACAGAACTTGCTAAAGTAGATCCAAAAACAGTAACAAAACAAGGGATTCGAGATACATTTGATGCAGAAAAAGTGACGATTGATTTATCCAAAGTGAAAGTTTATCAAGCAGACGCAAGTCTGAACGAAAAAGACTTAAAAGCAGTTGCTGCAGCGATTAATTCAGGAAAAGCGAAAGACGTGACTGCTTCTTATGACCTCAATTTAGATCAAAACACCGTCACAGCAATGATGAAAACCAACGCGGACGGCTCTGTTGTTTTAGCAATGGGGTATAAATATTTACTTGTCTTGCCGTTTGTAGTGAAAAATGTAGAAGGCGATTTTGAAAATACAGCTGTTCAGCTGACAAATGATGGGGAAACGGTAACAAACACAGTTATCAATCATGTGCCAAGTAGCAACCCTTCCAAAGACGTAAAAGCAGATAAAAACGGTACAGTTGGCAGTGTCTCTCTACATGATAAAGATATTCCGTTACAAACAAAAATTTATTATGAAGTGAAATCTTCCGAACGTCCAGCCAACTATGGCGGAATCACAGAAGAATGGGGCATGAATGATGTGTTGGACACGACCCATGATCGTTTCACAGGGAAATGGCACGCTATTACGAATTATGACCTTAAAGTAGGGGACAAAACGCTAAAAGCAGGAACAGATATTTCTGCCTACATTCTTTTAGAAAATAAAGACAATAAAGACTTGACGTTTACGATGAATCAAGCATTATTGGCCGCCTTAAATGAAGGAAGCAATAAAGTAGGCAAACAAGCTTGGTCTGTGTATCTGGAAGTCGAACGGATTAAAACAGGTGACGTAGAAAACACGCAAACAGAAAACTACAACAAAGAGCTTGTTCGTTCTAATACGGTGGTGACGCATACACCTGATGATCCAAAACCAACCAAAGCCGTTCATAACAAGAAAGGGGAAGACATTAATCATGGAAAAGTGGCTCGTGGTGATGTTCTTTCTTATGAAATGACTTGGGACTTAAAAGGGTACGATAAAGACTTTGCCTTTGATACAGTCGATCTTGCGACAGGCGTTTCTTTCTTCGATGATTACGATGAAACGAAAGTGACACCAATTAAAGACTTACTTCGTGTCAAAGATTCTAAAGGGGTAGACATTACGAACCAGTTCACGATCTCATGGGACGATGCCAAAGGCACGGTGACGATTTCTGCCAAAGACCCACAAGCCTTTATTCTAGCGTATGGTGGGCAAGAATTGCGTGTAACACTCCCTACAAAAGTCAAAGCTGATGTTTCTGGGGATGTTTATAATTCAGCGGAACAAAATACATTTGGCCAACGAATTAAAACCAATACTGTTGTCAACCATATTCCAAAAGTGAATCCTAAAAAGGATGTGGTCATTAAAGTTGGTGACAAACAAAGTCAAAATGGTGCCACAATCAAATTAGGGGAGAAGTTCTTCTATGAATTTACAAGTAGTGACATTCCTGCAGAATACGCTGGAGTTGTGGAAGAATGGTCGATTAGCGATAAACTAGACGTCAAACATGACAAATTTAGTGGACAATGGTCTGTGTTTGCCAATTCTAATTTTGTTTTAGCAGATGGAACCAAAGTGAATAAAGGGGACGACATTTCGAAACTATTCACGATGACCTTTGACAAAGGGGTAGTGAAAATCACGGCCAGTCAAGCCTTTTTGGATGCGATGAATCTAAAAGAAAACAAAAACGTTGCACACTCATGGAAAGCGTTCATTGGTGTAGAACGAATTGCGGCAGGAGACGTTTACAACACAATCGAAGAATCTTTCAACAATGAGAAGATTAAAACGAATACGGTAGTGACACATACGCCAGAAAAACCACAAACACCACCAGAAAAAACAGTGATTGTACCACCAACACCAAAAACACCGCAAGCACCAGTAGAGCCATTAGTGGTAGAAAAGGCAAGTGTAGTGCCAGAATTGCCGAAAACAGGCGAAAAACAAAATGTCTTATTAACGGTAGTTGGTAGTTTAGCCGCAATGCTTGGCTTAGCAGGCTTAGGCTTTAAACGTAGAAAAGAAACAAAATAATTGAAGACGAAAAGAAGGACGAATTGCTTGTCCTTCTTTTTTTAGTTATGGAGGGGAAAAATTGGAAGCAGTAGTAGCAGAAAGAGAGGCAAAGGGGATGAAAGAAATTGCCATCCAAGAAAAAGATTTGACCTTACAGTGGAGAGGAAACACAGGTAAGTTAGTTAAAGTTCGATTAAAGAATACACGTGCAATGGAAATGTGGTACAACAAACAAATTACCGAAGAAAACATTCAAGAGATCACCACGTTGAATATCATTAAAAACGGAAAATCTCTGGCATTAGAAGTATATCCAGAAAAAAGTATCTATGTGAAACCAAATTTAGGCAGAATCAATGTGCCTGTCTTTTTTATCAAAACACCTATTAATAGAGGGATTTTTGAAGAGATCTTCGGCGAAACTTTAAAATCATAAATAAAAAATTATTTGGAGGAAATTACAATGAAAAAAATTATTTTATCAAGCTTGTTTAGTGCAGTACTAGTATTCGGTGGCGGAAGTATAACAGCATTCGCTGACGATTTAGGACCAACAGATCCAGCAACTCCACCAATTACCGAACCAACTGATTCTAGTGAACCTACGAATCCTACTGAGCCGGTGGATCCTGCAGAACCGCCAGTAATACCAACTGATCCAACAGAACCAAGCAAGCCAACCGAGCCTACAACACCGAGTGAGCCAGAAAAGCCAACAGAACCAACAACGCCAATTGATCCTGGAACGCCGGTTGAACCGACTGAACCAAGCGAGCCAACAGAACCTAGTCAACCAACCGAGCCTACAACACCAAGCGAACCAGAAAAACCTGTTACTCCAGAACCACCGAAAGAACCAACTCAACCAGTGATTCCAGAAAAACCAGCAGAACCAGAAACACCAAAAACTCCTGAACAGCCCACTAAACCAATAGACGTAGTCGTTACACCTAGTGGAGAAATTGATAAAACGAATCAATCGGCAGGAACACAACCAAGTATTCCTATTGAAACAAGCAACTTAGCGGAGGTAACACATGTACCAAGTGAAACTACTCCAATTACAACAGAAGCTGGGGAAGAAATTGTAGCAGTAGATAAAGGTGTTCCGTTAACCAAAACACCAGAAGGATTAAAACCAATTAGCAGCTCGTATAAGGTTTTACCTAGCGGAAACGTTGAGGTAAAAGCAAGTGATGGAAAAATGAAAGTATTGCCACATACAGGAGAGAAATTCACACTCCTTTTCTCTGTATTGGGAAGCTTCTTTGTATTAATTTCAGGATTCTTTTTCTTTAAAAAGAATAAGAAAAAAGCTTAATCAGAAAGAGTAATTTCGATAAATTTCTGTGAGGAAAGGAGGTGCTTTGCTTGTTTATTTTATTTACTACAAAGCAAAGTCATGTATTACTAAATGAATTAGGGTTTAATAGAAAAATTGACCTGGTACAAGGTATTGAACAGTTAACAAAAATCAATGCGGATTTAAAAAAATCGACGGATCGAATTCTAATTACGTATGAGATTTATTACAACGTGACAGACGAGAAAGCTTTTGTAAGAGAAACAATGACTTTGCCGGTAGTTGAGGAAACTGTCCTCCAAAACATGGTACAGACTGTAGAAACCAATGAAGAAGTAAGACAAGAAGATTTAGAAGCGTTTCTTTACCTGTTCAAAAGAAATGTGAGTAATAAGTCGAAGAGAATAGGCCGTTCAACAGGTTCTTTAAAAAAGAAAGCAGAAAAGCAACAAAAATCAACTGTGTTTACAACAATTTCTCGCTATAGCTATTTCTCAGTGGCTTTACTTATATTTTTAGCAGTAGGTGTTTTTACAGGTGCGTCATTTGGTTCTCAAAGTAAACCAACGAGCCAAAATGATTCTAAGTTAGAGGAACGATTAACACATTTACAAGAACAAGTGTATGAGCAACCACAAGTTGATGTTGTTGCTCGGTTTTTCTTATCCAGTCTGTACTCTGGTGAAGAGAGTGACAAAGCCACGCAAAAGCAAGTTAAAAAGTATGTTTCTGAAGGTGTACTCAAAGAGATTAAGGGGTCTAAAGAACAAATAAGAACGTTATTTCTTTGGGAATCAAAAAAAGAAGGCAACCAATGGCTCCTTACGTACGTTGTTACCTTGAAAGTGGCTAAAGAAGAAACTGAAATTCGTCAAATGAAAGTAGCTATGGAAAAGAAAAACAATAATTATCAAGTAACAGAACTTCCAGAAGAAAAAGAATTTACTATTAATGAATAATAATTGAGGAGGCAATTCTATGAAATATGAACGTCCATTAAAAAGAGAGTCACAAATCAAGGAGTTTGAGTTAGGCACGCACGCGGCAGTAATTGAAAAAGTTCAAAAGAAACGGTCTCAAAAAGGGAATGATATGTTTTTACTCTCTCTTTTGGGAAAAAGTAACGAAAAAGGGGTTTATTTTCTTACCTTCGGGAATGATTATACTGAAGATAATTTACGCTATATTTTAGCCAGTATCCAAGACAACGGTGTAGAGATTCCAGACGTTGACTTTGGCTATAATCGAGAAACTTTTGAATTTCTGAAAGGTAAAGATGTCTATATTCAGGTTGAAGAACAAGAGTATAAAGGGAAAGTTAAACATGCGGTAACAAATTTTTTAACTCAGGATGAATTTGAAGAAAGCGAAGAAATGGAGTTTTCAGAAAGCAATACTGAAGAAGATTGGTAAAATAAGCCATTTCTTAGAATATAAAAACTGAAGGAGAGACAAAACTATGGATATAGTCACAAAAATTATTACACTAATTGGAGGAATCATTGGACTTGTTTCAGCAGTTAGTATTATGTTTGGCGTGAAAGAAATTCGTTCAGGTATGTCGAATGATGATCCACGTACGCTTGATAAAGGAATAGAAAAAGTAGTTGTTGGTGGGGCTGTTATTTTAGCAATTGGTGGGGTAGTCGCCTATGTTATTACACAGGTAGGAGCTATTCGTTTTTAAAAGGAGGAAAAAAATGAAGCTATTAGTAGAAATGATAGTCAACGGTCAAACTGAATGGGAAGTTGTAGAAGAAGAAAATGCGCCACAGGCAATTATTCAGAGTCGAGGAGGCTTTTCATTTGATGAGAATGGAGAGCTCATTGTCAATGATGATGAAATAAGTTATACAGGCGTGTTTGAGGTTTGCGAGACTAACTTATTGGATTTCACTGTTAAGGAAGCAGAAATCCATAGATTTTATCACAAAAAATTAGAAAAGCTAGGGATAGATCCTCTAACGTTTGAAAACTCGCAAGAAATAGCTAACTGAGCGGAGGGGAAGCAATGAGAAATCCAAAAGGAACGACCGATCAGCTATTTAAAAGTTTAGCTGAATACAATCCAACAACGAATGAAGCCATGTCTAAAATAGCGAAAGTCCTAGTCCCTTTAGGAATCGCTATTTTAGGCATTCTTTTTATGATTGAATTGGCGAATACCCAAAAGAAATTTCAATCAGAAGACGGTGGTTTGACAATCGAGCTATTAACTAACATTGCATTGAAGTATGTAATCGCGTACGTCTGTATTATGGGTTCTGGCTACATTATTGATGGCATTGTTTGGTTTACAATTCAAGCAGCCAAATGGATTAATTCCATTGTAACAGCGACAGGAACAAGTGAAGCGATCCCACAAATGGAAAAAGTTTCTTGGTGGGCAAAACCAATTGTATTTTTCTTTCAAATATTTGCATATATTGCGTTAGTATTATCCAGTATTATTGCAAATATTCTTATTTTCTTACGAGGGATACAATTGTATATGATTAAAGCTCTTGCACCGTTGTTTGTGGCGTTTTTTGTTCATGATGAATTACGTTCGATTGCCATGGGGTACATGAAACAAATCATGGCCTATGCGCTTCAAGGCGTTCTGTTGGTTCTATTACTTGGGTTAATTCCGATATTAACAGCAAACGATTATCTATCCTTTGAATCTCTTGAAGGTGGCATTTTGGCAGGTGCTGGAGCGATCATCATTAATGTTATGACGTACTTTAATTTAATTTTAAAATATGTGGCAGTGATTATTCTTCTGGTTGGTTCACAAGGATTTGCCAAACGATTAGTAGGAGCGATGTAAAATGGCGATTAGTTCAGAATTCTATAAAGATTTGTCAAAAGTAGAGAAAAAAATCTGGGGAATTACAGTCAGAGAATTTAAAGCGTATGTTTGCTTTGTTTTTATAGGGATACTTCTTCTGTTAGAAGTATTTTTTTTGCCGGATCTTTTATTTATGGTTTGTGCGTTAGTCACCTCGTTTGCGTTAGGATGGTATCCCGTTTTATTAATGATGAATAAGTGGAAAGAAGTAAAAAGAGCTTTTTACTTACGCTTTTATTATGAGGAGCGAACCTTTCAGGCTGGAAAAATAAGGAGGTATCAAAAGGATGAATTTGTTCAAAAAGAAACAATCAAAGAAACAGACGTTATCTAGTAACGTTGAAAAAGTAGATAAAAAAGTAAAAAAACGTGTACAGCAACAAGCAAATCCTACCGTACAAGATAGTATCTTTTATACGAGTCAGTTTGAAGAAGGGCTCATGCACATTGTAGAGGATGAGTTTTCTAAGTGCTATAAACTTGGAGAAGTGGACTACGAAATTGCTGTAGAAGAAGATCAATTAAACACGGTAATGGGGTATGCAGAAGGGTTAAATACACTAGATAAAAACTCTCGGTATCAGCTGCTGGTTGTTAATAAAAGAGAAGAAGAGTCGTTGATGGAAGACGTTTTATTGGCGTATCAGGGAGATCACTTAGATAACTACCGTCAAGAAATCAATGAAATTATTACGAAGCAGTATGAACAAGACGAGCGAAACTTTAAGATTGAAAAATATGCTATTTTCACCACAAAAAGTTCGTCCATGAAACAAGCTAACAAAGAGTTAGAAGGAATCATGCAGAACTTTGCTAATCGTTTTGAAGCCAACCAAATTAAATTAGAGGTAACCCCAATGACTGGCTTAGAGCGATTGTCTTTGTTCAGCTATTTTTTGCGCCACGGACAATATTTCGGCACAAGCTATCAAGATATTGCCGTATCAGGGCTAACGTCTAAAGCGTTTATTGTTCCAAGTAAAATCAAGTTTCCAAACAATAAAGCTTATTTTCGGTTAGGAGAAAACTACGCAGCTGTTTTAACCATTCAACAATACCCAAAATACCTAGAAGATAAGTTAATCAAAGAATTATGCGCTACAGGAAGAGAGCTAGCGATTAGCATTCATGCCAGACCTTATGACATGATGGAAGCCAGAAAGGCAATACAGGGAACCAAGACATTAAATGATGTTGCCATTCAAAAGCAACAGAAGCAAAACTTCAGAAGTGGTGTTTCAGAGGATGCGATTTCAGGAGAAGCAAAGGAAATCCAAGAAACAACGAATGCGTTAATGGATGAAATAAAAAATAATGGCCAAAAGTTATTTAATGGCCTATTTTCAGTTTTCTTAATTGCAGAAACAGAAAAGGAACTTTTAGAAGCTGTTGAATCGGTGAAAAACGTAGGAGCAACCTGGCAAGTTGTGTTTGATACAGTAGACAATTACAAAGAAGAAGCACTCAATACAATCTTACCGATTGGAAAACCTTACTTAGACGTTGAAATGAGTTATATGCGTGATCTAACAACAACAAATATTGCTACACAAGTACCTTTTACCAATGTGGAATTACAAAGCCCAACAGGTCAGTTTTATGGCCGGAATCAGTTGACGAAGAACATGATTACTATTGACCGAAAAAAAGATTTAATTACACCAAGTGGGCTTATTTTCGGAACGTCTGGTTCTGGTAAAGGAATGGCGACCAAATGGGAAATTCTTTCAACGCGTTTAAAATTTCCGAAGGACCGCTTTTTAATTGTTGATCCAGAAAGTGAATACTTACCGATTGGGAAAGAATTGGATGCAGAAATACTCGATATCTCAACTGGTACAAAAAACCACTTGAATATTTTAGGAATGGTAGACAAGCAGTTATTGGATGAAGAGGACCAGGAACTTGATTTAGTTAAAGAAAAATCTAATTTGTTATCCACTATGTTTGAATCGCTACTAAAAAGCTATACGGACGTGGATGCGGGACTTGTTGACCGTGTGACGTTGTTGACGTATGAACGCTTTGAAAACAAAGAGACAGAGCCAACATTAGTCGATTGGTTTAGAATCTTAAAAGAACAAACGGATGAAGGTGCCAAAGAATTAGCGAATAAAGTGGAAACCTATTGTGTGGGTTCACAAGATATCTTTGCGCACCAAACGAATATCGACTTAACGGCACCCTTTATTGTCTTTAATACAAAAAAATTAGATGATCGCTTGAAAAAGTTTGCCATGAAAGTGATTTTAGATCAGTTGTGGAAACAAGTAGTATCCGGACAAGGAAAAGTAACGTCACGTTTGTATTTTGATGAATTACAAGTCAATTTCACAACGGAAGAAGAAGCAGAGTGGTTCTTAAATTTATGGGCGCGTATTCGTAAGTATGGCGCCGTGACAACAGGTATCACGCAAAACCCTACGACGTTATTAGACAGTAAAGCGGGGCAAAAAATGATTGCCAATAGTGAATTTTTGATTTTATTACGGCAAAAACCAATTGATTCACAACGATTAGTAGAAATTTTAAGTCTGACACCTGCATTGAAGAAGTATATCAATGATCGAGCCCCACAAGGAACGGGGCTAATTTCTGCAGGTGGGGTAGTTGTTCCGTTTGAAAATCCTATTCCAAAAGAAACACATCTATTTGAAATTATGAACACCGACGCTTAGGATGTGAGGATATGGTAGAAAATAAGCGTACTTGGAAAGAAAAAGTACATGTTGAAACTCAAGTAGAAGAGCGTCTTAGAAAAAATTTGACCTTAAAATCAAGAGAAGCGACGAAGTTGCAAAAAAAAGCGTTAAAGACGACTAAAAAGGAGTTTAAACTTTCTAAGAAAAATTACAAGCAATCCCTAAAAAAACATAAACTTACCTTGAAAACAGGGAAGGAACCCTTAAGTATTAACCATTTACTGGATAAAAAGAAATTTGTAGAGCAAAAGAAACGCAAAAAAGCACAGAAAATTGCTTACAAACGAACGAAAAAAGTAGATGAAACGCGTGTCGTTAACCAAGTGAAAAGGGAAACCAAGGAAGGGTTGAAAAGAGAAGCGACGCAAAAAGTACGAACCACGTTAACGCAGGAAGATACACTGAATGAAGCAATGACCCTTTATGAAAAAACACAACAAGCTAAATTTAACATGCGTACAGCTTTGAAAACAGGAAAAACGGTTAAGAATCTTTCGGTGAAAACTGCAAAAGATACGTATGGATTGGGGAATCGCTTATTTAACTTTTCAAGAGGACGTGGGTTTCAGCGCACACCAAAAGACTTTACGTTAAAAAAACAACTTATGAAACAACTACGGAATCGTGCTATGCGCTTTAAAGCAGCAAAAGAAGCGAAGAAAGCCGAACAAGGTATTGGCTTGATTCGTTCTTTTTTTAATGGTCAGAAGACATTAGGGAAAGTCGCTGCATTGATTCTAAAAAATCCGATTTCTTGGGTTGTTTTATTGGTTCTTTTTCTTGTTTTTTTATTGAGTGGCGTTGCAAGTAGTACACAAAAACCAGCGATTGTTCAAGAAGAGGAAGATTTAACCGCTTCATGGACGTATTTTACTAAATTAGATGCGCAACATACAGACGATAACAACTTGTTTTATAGCAATATCGATGAAGTTCTTTTCTACATGAATTATCGGTACGATGATTTTAAATTATTAGATATGGATTCCACTGGTACAAAGAATTTTGAAACGATTCTATCTGAGCTATGGACGGCACTAAACGGAAAGAAACCTGATTATCAGTTGAAAACAATGCAAAGTTTAGAGACAGATAAGAAATCGAGTTATTTTATCGAAGAGGAACAAGCAAAGCATTATCAAGAGATAAAAAAAGAGTTAGGCTACCAAACATTGGATGATCTCCTTTCTTTTCCAGTAAAAACTGACGCTTTAATTGTCAATAAGCGCTATGGCTATGACAAATCAAAAGAGAAGCTCACCTTATATCAAGGCATTGATGTATTGATTGAAGATAATCAGCCGTTTCATTCACCAATGAACGGCCAAATCGTTTCGGTGCCTGATACAGAAACGCTGGTTATCGAAAAAGAGAAAGTAGCTAGGTTAACGATTCGTGGTGTGAATACCCTTCGACTAACAAAAGGTATGGATGTTGAAGAGGGAACATTTCTTGGGAATACAAAGAATTCAACAGTTACATTCCAGTATGAAAAATATAAAAAAGAAACGAAAGACTGGTTTTTTGTAAATCCAGCCTTTTATTTTCCACGTGTAACCTACACGCAAACGACTCTTTTAGGAAGTGCAGATTTTTCTCCTGGAGCAAGTGTCGAAAAAAGAGCGCAAGCTGTTTATGATTATTTATCAAAAAAGGGATACACCAAAGAGGGAATTAGCGCGATTTTAGGCAATTTTTCGGTAGAAAGTGGCATTAATCCAAAACGTGCAGAAGGGGATTATTTGAACCCGCCTGTAGGTGCGCATGGGAATTCGTGGGACGAACCGAGTTGGCTTTCTATGGGAGGTCCGCAAATTTATGGGGGACGTTTTCCAAATATTCTCCATCGAGGACTAGGTTTAGGTCAGTGGACGGATACAGCTGATGGTGGTCGTAGGCATACGTTGTTATTAGACTATGCCAAAGGTAAAAATAAAAAATGGTATGATCTGCAATTGCAACTGGACTTTATTTTTGACGGCGATGCACCAGGCTCACGAACAGCAGCAGATAATGTAGCAAGAAGTAAGGTTGCTGCAACTATTCCAGAACTTACTACTTATTTTCTAACTGTTTGGGAAGGAAATCCCGGAGACAAGTTAGGAGAACGAATTCAAGCTGCACAAAATTGGTTTACATTCTTTTCTCGATCGGGTACACCAATCGGTGGTTCTGGGAGTGAGGTCTTTGCGCAGTATAAAGAAAAAATGCAACCATTACCCACAGACAGAGAAACAAAAGCAGGACAAGGCTGGCCAGGCAATGCGTATGCGCCAGGGAATTGTACTTGGTATGTGTTTAATCGTTTTGCACAGTTAGGAAAAAGCATTCACCCTACTATGGGAAACGCCAATCAATGGGTGCATAACTACAGTCAAACGCCCGGAGCGACACTTGAATCGGCCCCTAAAAAAGGGGATGCTGTTATTTTTACAAATGGTGTAGCTGGTTCTAGTACGCAATATGGACACGTGGCTTATGTGGGTGCGAAACGTTCTTAATTGAAAAGATTAAGCACGTTCTCGAATAATAGATTTAGCAATAAATCAAGTTATAGAGAATGGAGAACTCTTATTTTGAGAATTGGAATGATGGGGTAACGCCCTGAAACGATTCCCCTAATCTCCGACATGCGTTTATCTCGTGCAAAAGATAAAGGTGTGAAGCTCGGTAAAGTCGGCTGAAAGATACCGTACGGAAATCTCTACGTGAAATAGAGAAGGTAAACGAAAGTGCCTTAGCGGTAAGGTATGTATCTGATAGGTCGGGGGTCGGAAAAAACTGAATAGGGTGAGAATGACTGAAAAGGTCTGACGAACCAGTGAATGTACGCTCCGAACGCCAGTACGTAGAAATGCGTATAACAATAAAAGTTGTATCAACTTGAGGAAGAGTAAGAATCTACGATATGAAATTCCTTGTTGTGTTACAGGCACAACCCAGAGTTGATGGAGTATAGCTAGCACCTAAGTTCAGATATAAGATAAAAATAAGGGAACGTTGAAAGCTAGAAGCGTGGAGGTCGCACAACTTGGGAAGCGTAGGAAGGGAAATCATAACCTTCCATAATTCTAGTGAGAGTAGTGGCACGACCGTTGAAGGTTTTGTAATGAAACTGGAGGAACAGCCACAAGTCAAGTTTATTTTGTAAGAAACTTAATCACAACTCATGGATTCTAGTAAGACTCAAAAGGTCACGAATCTGACGAGAGGAGTGATAAACCATGAATCAAAACCTTTTAGAAAAAACGCCCAAAAATAATAAGTTAAGATATGCAGAATATTATGGCATGATTGAAATTTATGACGAACTGTTCAATAAAAGTAATGAAGGTAAAATTTTCAAGAATTTAATGGGGATAATTATCTCAACAGATAACATTTTGTTAGCCTACCGAACCATAAAAAGGAACGGAGGGAGCACAACAAAAGGAATCGATGGAGTAACCGTAAAAGACATTGAAAAACTATCTCAATCAGAGTTTATTGGAAAAGTTCGAAATAGATTCAATTTCTACAAACCTAGAAAAGTCAGAAGAGTAGAAATTCCCAAACCGAACGGGAAAACTAGACCCTTAGGGATTCCTTCAATTTGGGACAGAATCGCTCAGCAATGTATTTTACAAGTATTAGAACCAATTTGCGAAGCCAAGTTTAATAAACATAGTTATGGATTTCGACCCTTAAGGTCTACAGATAACGCCATAGCTGACTGTATGTATAGAATCAATAAAAGTCATATGCAATATGTAGTAGATATTGATATTCAAGGATTTTTCGATGAAGTGAATCATGTGAAACTAATGCGACAAATTTGGACATTAGGAATTCGAGATAAACAGCTTTTAGTTATTATCAGGAAAATGTTAAAAGCACCCATCGTTCTACCAGATGGCACTATTAAATTTCCAACTAAGGGAACACCCCAAGGAGGAATACTCTCCCCACTTTTATCAAATATTTGTTTAAACGAGTTTGATTGGTGGATTGCCAGGCAATGGGAAGAACGAGAATGTAGCGAGCTTGTTCCACAATTTAACTCAAAGGGAACAAGACATAAATCACATGATTACAGAAAACTTCGTTCATCAACGACTCTAAAAGAAGTGTATATCGTAAGGTATGCAGATGATTTTAAGTTGTTTTGTAAGAATCGACAGGAGGCTGAAAGACTCTTCCGTGCCACGAAAATGTGGCTGAAAGAACGATTAAGGCTACCAATCTCAGAAGAAAAGTCGAAAGTAACAAACTTGAAAAAGAAAAGTAGTGAATTCTTAGGGATTACATTGAAAATGGTCAAAAAGAACCATCGGTTCGTCTGTTACTCTCACGTTGCCCTAAAGGCAAGAAAGAGAATCAAACGACAACTAAAGGATCAAATTAAACGGATCCAAAGAAAGAAAAGTAAAATCACTACTATTAGAGAAATCCAAAAATACAACAGTATGGTTATAGGCATTCATAATTATTACAACGTGGCAACACATGTATCCAAGGATTTTGAATCGATAGGGTCACAACTGCATAGAAGTTTTTACAACCGATTCAGAAATAAAGGATTGACCAAAAAGGGAAATTACAAGGGACATGATAAAGGGATTCTACCTTATATGGAATCAAAAAGAATTCAATATCTAGTAAACTATCCCATTCTTCCAATAGGATTTGTAAGAACAAAAACAATCAAAGGGAGAAATAAAACTCTTAATAAATACACGCCTGAAGGTCGTATACTTGTACACAAAAATCAACAATCTGTAGCAGAATGGAAAGTCCAATGGTTACGAGAACATCCAATTATTAATGAAAGAGCAACCATTGAATATAATGATAACCGAATTTCGTTATTCATTGCGCAAAAAGGAAAGTGTGCTATTACAGGTAACGAATTATTTCTTGACGATATGCATTGTCACCACAAGAAACTATGGTCAGAAAGTAAAGACGATTCATATAAAAATTTGATTTTACTTTCAAAAGAAATGCATAAATTGGTGCATTGTACCGATGAAGTAAAAATAAGAGAGTATATTTATTGGAATAAATTGTCAGATTCACAAGTAAATAAAGTAAATAAACTTAGAAAGCTTGTAAATAAAACAATCATTCTTCCATTATGCGAACAGATGCCCAAATATGAGCAATTAACACTTTTCTAAAAAAGTTAAAAGATTAAGCTAAATGATTACAAAATAAATTTGATGGAACGCCGTGTGCGGTGAAAGTCGCACGCACGGTGTGGAACGGGGGAAAAGTTGGAGATTATTTCAAAGACTTACCTATCGTTATAGCATGTAAACTCTGATGGTAGTTTTGTCATTTCTGAAATGAATGTCAGTGGTGAGTATTCTATGAATTGGCGTGTCTTAAAAAAAGAAGCAGGCGAATACTTTATGCGCCTAAACTAAAAAGAAAGGAACCAATAAGAACAATGTATAATATGGAAAAATTAAGTAGATACAAGAAAATTGGCTTTATTGGTGGCAGCTTACTGCTTATTATGCTTATTTTTTTGATTGGGCTTAGTGTTGGGCAAAGAAAACAAGTAAACACCAATGAAAAACAAGTAAAAGTCGAGAAAAAAGAGGAATTAACAACAAGTACGGTAAAAAAATTTTTGATTGCGTATTATACAAAAAAAGATCTTGGCGAAAATAGAAATCGCTATGAACCTTTGGTGACAAGCGCCATGTATAACGAATTAGTGAATGTAGAAAAACAGCCTGTTAATCAAGCGTATAAAGGCTATGTAGTCAATCAAGTACTTGATACGTATAAAATCTATATTGATACTGAAAACAACGAAGTCATTGTGGACGTCACGTATAAGAATACACAACGAACCAAACGAAATAATGATGAAGGAGCGTTGAAAAATCAGAGCAATCAAGAAGCGCTGAAATTAACCTTTGTAAAACAAGGCGCTAATTTTTTAGTGGATAAAATGGCACCAGTAACACTTACCAATGAATTACAAGAGGAGCCAAATTCATATAATACACATGTAGTAACGACAGAAGAATCAGCAAAGGAGAGTGCAAACAGTGGGGAAAAGTAAAGTAAGTGAATTAGAAAAAAAGAAGGATCGAGTGGAGAAAGAGCTTAATAAAGCCAATGAACGTCTCGATACATTGAAACAGTCGATTGCTAAAAAAGAGAATGAATTGAAACAAATAGAAGCGGAAATTGTCAGTGCTCTATTAACAGAAAATAATTTATCTTTTAGTGAATTGACTGCGTTGTTGAGTGAAAAAGAAGCAGGTGGTGAAGCAAGTGTTTATAGGGAATAAAACAACCTATCGCTATGAACTTCTTCATTCAAAAAATATCAAAGGCGAGGTGATCGACTCAACCGCTACACTTGTTCGTTATGTGATTGGCGTAAACAACGATCTTATTAAAAAGGAAGAAGAAGGGTGGCTTTATGTCGAAAAAATAAAAGAAGGAAAACAAGAGGACCAAATCCTTTATGGCAAGCGTATAGATTTACCAATTTTAGAAGACAATCCTTATTTTCATGATCTTTTAGATCCGTTTGATACAAAAAAAGTGATTCCTTTTGTAGAACTATTGCCTTCAGCTGTAGAAAATCAGGTAAAGCTAGAAGAAAAAAATAAAGAAACACAGGATATTGTAGAGTTAGAGAAAAACAACAAAACCACTATTACTACTGAAGAAAAGGAAACAACTGAATTAAAAGAGCAACCAGATGAAATAGCCGATAAAGAAACACAGAAGAAAATTCTGGAACAAAAGATTCAGTTTAAAAAAGACGAGTTAGCCACATTGACCGAGGAGATTGCGACTAAGCAGGAAGAAATCAATGACTTAGAACAAAAATTAAGTACATTTTCAAAGAAGCCAGAGGGACTTTATTTATAAAAAAGAGCTTTTTCTTAGCTAGTAAAAAGCCTCTTTTAGCTAAGAAATAAGGATTATCACTTTCCCTTACAATTGTTTACGGCATATCAAAAAAGTAGAACCATAAAAAAAGACTAGCAAAAATTGCTAGTTTTTTTTTGTAAAGGAGGAGATTTTTGGTGGAACAAAGAGAAATTGTACACCGCTATTATGTTTTAGGTACTAGTACTTTAGATAAAGTATTAAAAGTGCTGCTTAATTTATCCAGTGATGGTGTATTGGCGTTAAAAGACAAGTTTCTTCCTTTAAAAGGGGAAAATAATTTGTATAAGCTAATGAATCGTGAGGATCCACTGACTTCGGCGCAACTTCATGAAAAAGTGAATTTAAATAAGTTAAAAGAACAGTTGGAAGCCCAAGGGCTTCCTTTTGCGTTTAAAGAAACCAAAGAAGGGACTAACTTCTATTTTCGAGTAAAAGATACGGAACTTGCAAAGAAAGCCTTAGAACGCGTGTTAACGGATATTAAGAAGAACCCACAAATGATTTTGCGTAAGCCAAATACCATGACTTTTGATGAACGGTTAGCCTACACTGCAGCCAATAAAAAATACGTGGGTAAAATTGATCAAACAAAAACAATCACAAAAGGAAGGAAACTGTAATGCAGACGTACAAAAAAGAACTGAAACCGTATCTCTACCTTGGTGTTTTTCTATTTGTGATTGGCTTTGGAATAGGAAATTTCTTTTGGCTGTTACCAGGGACAGACTATTTTTCAAAAACGAATTATCTCTTTACAAAAGACATTCTGACGTATATCGAACAAACTTTTTATCGTTTTTTTATAACACCAAGTCTATTAGGATTTAGTGTAGGAGTACTTGGTTTTCTTTTAGGGCTATTAATGTATGTGCGAGATAATGATCGTGGAATCTACCGTCATGGAGAAGAATACGGTTCGGCTCGTTTTGCTACACCTGCTGAAATGAAAAAATATGAAGATCCAATTCCTGAAAACAATATTATTGTTAGTAAGCATGTAAAAATTTCTCTTTTTAATAAACGTTTACCAATCAAGCTACAAAAAAATAAGAATATCGCCATTCTAGGTGATTCTGGAGCGGCCAAAACGTTAGCTTTTATCAAAACCAATCTTATGCAACGACATGCCAGCTTTATCACAACAGACCCAGACGGTGGGATATTGCCAGAGATTGGACTTTTATTGAAAAAAGGCAAGTACAAGATTAAGGTCTTAGACTTAAACACGTTGTCAAATAGTGATACGTTCAATGTTTTTGAGTATATGCACTCCGAATTAGACGTGGACCGAGTTTTAGAAGCTGTCACTGAAGCAACAAAAGAAGTGGAAAAAACGACCGGGGACGATTTTTGGATAAAAGCCGAAGGCTTATTGGTTCGCTCTCTTATTGCGTATTTATGGTTTGACGGTCGTAGAAATGATTATACGCCACATTTAGGAATGATTGCGGACATGTTACGCCACCTAAAACGAAAAGATAAAAATGTACCTAGCCCAGTGGAAGAATGGTTTGAGGAGTTAAACGAGGCCATTCCTGACAACTACGCTTACCGACAATGGACTTTGTTTAACAATTTGTATGAGAGTGAAACGAGAGCCAGCGTTCTAGGGATAGCTGCTGCACGTTACTCTGTTTTTGACCATGAAGAAGTGGTCAATATGATTCGTACAGACACGATGGATATTGACTCCTGGAATGAAGAAAAAACAGCAGTGTTTATTGCGATACCTGAAACTAATACGTCGTTTAATTTTATTGCAGCGTTGATGTTTGCGACAGTCGGAGAAGTGTTGCGAAATAAATCAGACCAAGTACGTTTAGGAAAACGAGTACTAGAAGAAGGAAAAGAACTCCTACATGTCCGCTTCTTAATTGACGAATTTGCAAATATTGGCCGAATTCCTCACTTTGAGAAAATGTTGACCACGTTTCGTAAGCGAGAAATGTCGTTTACCATTGTTTTACAATCCTTGAACCAACTACAAACGCTTTATCGCAATGGGTGGCAAAACATTCTAAACGGATGTGCGTGTTTACTATACCTTGGTGGGGACGAAGAAGAAACCACCAAGTATCTGTCTGCACGTGCAGGGAAACAAACGTTATCCATTCGGAAACATAGCATGAATAAAGGAAATCAAGGTGGAGGATCCGAAAATCGCGATAAATACGGGCGCGATTTGATTGACAGGAGTGAAGTTGCGCTTATTGGAGGAGACGAGTGTCTGGTTTTTATATCAAAAGAGCATGTTTTTAAAGATAAAAAATTCTATGCTTTTCAGCATGACCGAGCAGATGAACTAGCAACAGGACCGACTGATGATAAGTGGTATACGTGGCGCCGATATATGACTGATGAAGAAGCTATTTTGGATAAAATCTCGGCAACAGATATTATTGACCATGGAGAAATTACAAGTGAACTGAAAGAAGAAACACACGTTTAAAAAGACGTGCGTTTTTTTCTTTCAGAAAATAGAAAAAGGAGGAACAGAAAATGCCAATGACACATGCACAACGACAAAAAGTGTTAGAAGAAATTGAACGAAAAAGTATTGTGGATGTCGCAGAAAGTTTAGGAATAACACTTGTACGACAGGGACAAAGTTATACCTGGTCAGAGCACGATAGTTTTGTTTTAACCCCTAAGAAGAATGCTTTTTATTGGAACTCTCGCCAAGTTGGTGGTGGGAGTATCAAGCTTGTTCAAGTGATAAAAGAGTGTACACACGCTGAAGCATTGCAGTATTTACAGACCGTAGAAGCAGGGGCTGTTGAAACGTTGAAAGAACCTACTCCGACGAACTTTCATTATTATATGAAAGAACATACACAACAAAATGCCACCATTGATTACTTGCTTCAGGAACGTAAGTTATCAAGAGAAACAATTGATTTCTTTTTTGAACAAAACCTCATGGCACAATCCACGTATACAGATAAAGAGACCGGACAAAGTGAACCAGTAATAGTCTTCAAGCACGTTGGTCTTGAAGAAAAAATTAAAGGCGTTGCCTTACAAGGTATTTGGGAAAATAAGAAGCTACATGGCGAACGAGGACGGTTAAAGCGTGTCTGGGGAAATGGCTATTATGGGTTGACTGTTCGTGTAGGGTATCCACCAAAAATTGCAGAAGCTACGTCAGAAAAGCCAATCAAAATCATTGTTTTTGAAGCACCTATAGATCTCATGAGTTATTACGAATTAAAAAAAGAAACGATTGGAGATGCGGTATTATTTTGTGCGAATGGACTTAAAAAGGGCGCAGTATCTACGCTTATTGCCAATGAAATTGGCTCTTATGTCAAAGAAGAAGAAAAGCCAACCGTCCTTGAACAATTAGAAAAGTCGAAACTAACAACGGAAAAAGTCCAACTCGTTTTGGCTGTAGATAATGACGAAGCAGGGAAGAAATTTATTCAACAATTTTCAAATAGCTGGTGTCCAATTACTCTTGACCAACCTAAACTAATTGAAGGAAAAAGTAAAACGGATTGGAACGATATTTTAAAGCAAACAAAGAATGAAATAAAGAAAAAAGAAGCAAAATTAAAGCGTCAAGAAGCAAAAAAACGATCCAGAGAAAGGAATAAAGAAATGTCTGAAAAAACACAAATGAAGCAAAAAAGCCAACCAGAACTAACATTGGAAGAGATAATTAAAAAGAAAGATTATCAAAAATTATCGCAACATTTGAACGACGGAATCAAAGAGTATTTAACAAGTGATACGTTTAAAAACTATTTAGATTTTGCTTCAAAATTTCATAAATATTCGTCAAAAAATATTCGTTTGTTGTTGGCACAAAATCCAAACATACGTCGTGTAGCTGGTTACAATGCGTGGAAAAAGTTAGATCGTCAAGTAAAAAAAGGCAGCAAAGCACTGTATGTGTATGCCCCTTATTTTAAAGATAAAGTCGATAAGAATGGAAAAAAAGTTACGGATGAAAATGGAGAAATTGTCAAAGAAACGCGCTATTTTTTAACGCCTGTCTTTGATGTAGAACAAACGACAGGCGCAGAGTTGCCACAGCTTGTTTATAATCTGGAAGAGAATCTTAGCGACGGTAAAACATTCACCAGAACTTACAATGCGTTAGTTGAGATTTGCCCAGTTCCAGTAACTGTCACGTCTATTGCAAGTGGTGCGAATGGGTATTATGATCCAACGAAAAAAGAAATTGTCCTCCAACAACATTTAGGAGAAGTGATGACTTTAAAAGTCTTACTTCATGAAATGACGCATGCCATGCTTCACCCAGATTCGCAAGCGATATTTGGAGATGATGTTTATTCTCGACAAGAATTTGAAGCGGAATCAGTTGCCTATATTGTCTCCCGTCACTTAGGGCTGGATACGTCCTCGTATTCTTTTGGTTATCTTTCTTCTTGGACGAGGCAAGGAGAAAAGTTAGAAGAATTTACGCAATCGTTAGAAACAATCACGAAAGAGGCGCGCACTCTAATTGAAAAAGCCGACCATGCTTTATCCATAGAAAAAGGCATTCAACTTCCCCAAAATAAATTTGAAGAACGTTTATTGAACGTGAAGAAAAAAGAAACTGAAGTGGGAAAGTCCCAAGCTAACGAGCAAAAAAGGCAACAAAATGAACCAAAAATTTCTGCTCAAATAGCAAATCCTACTCGATTTTAAAAACAAATAATAAGAGAAAAGGAGAAAACAAAATGGACCAATTAACGGACGAAAGTAAATTTATTTTGACACAATTTTTTTTGGCAGACCCGCTTAGTGAACAACCAAGAGTCCACCAGAAAAAGAAAGAAAAATCAAAAGGAACGGTGCTAAAAGAACTGGATACGTTGATTCATGATTTTAAAGAAAAAGAATTAGAAATTGATTTATTTCCTTACGAAGAAGCAGCCACTTATTTACGAAAGTTGAAAGGCAATGACGCGTATTTGGTCTTTCTGGATGAGTTATTAGCTCCTTATCAATAAAAAAGAAAAAATAAAGGTCAAAAATGGTAAGTCGAAACGTCAATAAATGTCAAAGTGTAGCGATGGGGATTGGGGGAACCCCAAAAATTTGAACGACTCCTACCAGTATTTTTGGTAGGGGTCATTCAAAATATCGCAACATGCTAGCATGTTGCTCCGCTTGCAAAAAGAAAGCCTACCCTTGGGTATAACCAATTGTCAAACTAAGGAGACTACTTATTATGTAAAAGAAAGAAGAAATAATTATGGAGAATAAACAAAAACTAAAACGTCCTATTCAAAGAATAGTTAGACTATCAGAAGAAGAAAATAACTTAATCAAACGAAAAATTGAGGAAAGTTTTTTTCCAAACTTTCAAAATTTTGCCTTGCACCTTTTGATTCAAGGAGAAATTCGCCACGTTGACTATTCCGAACTCAACAGACTAACTACCGAAATTCATAAAATTGGCATTAATATTAATCAAATGGCCCGTCTGGCCAATCAGTTTCACGAAATTTCGTCTGAAGATATTAAAGATTTAACCGATAAAGTTCAAAGTTTAAATGCGCTGGTTCAGAGCGAATTAAATAAATTAATAAAGAGAAAGGATCAATCGTAAATGGTGTATACAAAACATTTTGTTATTCATACATTTGATAAATTAAACAATGCCTGCTCGTATATTGAGAATGCAGAAAAAACTGAAGTCACGAATGATAATCCGTCTGAACACTTGGAACATTTATTTCAATATATTGTGAATGACGATAAGACATACATGAAAAAATTAGTTTCTGGTCATGGCATTGTGGATCCAACAAATCCTTATGAAGAATTTAAATTAACAAAATTACAAGCAGCAATTCAACGAAAAATCGGGTACACATTCGATCCAAAATCAGAACGATTGCTTCCGCCAACGTTAACAGAATTAGAAAAAGGCAACGCCGTTTTAGCACACCATTTAATCCAATCATTTTCTCCAGAAGATGATTTAACGCCAGAAAAAATACATGAAATAGGGTACAACACGGTGATGGAATTGACAGGTGGAAAGTATGAATTTGTGATCGCCACACATGTCGACAAAGAACATTTACACAATCATATTATTTTTAGTTCAACCAACTTAAAAACAGGTAAAGCCTTTCGCTGGCAAAAAGGAACCAAAAGAGTCTTTGAACAAATTTCGGATAAGATTGCAGCGAAGGAAGGCGCAAAAATTATTGAAAAATCACCGAAGCAAACTCATACAAAATATACAAAATGGCAAACAGAGTCCATTTATAAACAAAAAATAAAAAGTCGTTTAGACTTTTTATTAGAACAAAGTTCTTCAATTAATGACTTCCTAGAAAAAGCAGAAGCTTTGAATTTATCGGCAGACTTTTCTAATAAGTGGACGACCTATCGATTGCTTGACGAACCACAAATAAAAAATACTCGTAGTCGAAGCTTGTCAAAAAGTGACCCCACTAGATATAATTATGAAAAGATTATTGAACGATTAAAAGAAAATAAAAACGTTCTAACAGTGGAAGAATGTGTCAAAAGATACGAAGAAAAAAATGAACAAGAAAAAAATAATTTTGACTATCAATTTACAATAGAACCATGGCAACTGTCTCACAAAACAGAAAGAGGATATTATATAAATATCGATTATGGCTATGGCAATTCTGGAAAGCTCTTTGTAGGAGGGTATAAGGTTGATCCATTAGACAACGGTAATTACAATATCTATATTAAAAGAAATGAGTATTTTTATTTTATGAGCGACAAGGATGCTACTAAAAGTAAATACTTAACAGGGGCTTCGTTGATTAAACAATTACGACTGTATAATGGACAAACACCACTGAAAAGAGAACCTGTGATGCAAACCATTGATGAATTAGTTAGTGCCATTAACTTTTTAGCGGCGAATGAAATCGAGGACACAAGACAACTAAAATTATTAGAAGAAAAATTAGAAGTTGCTTTTCTTGAAGCAGAAAAAACTTTAGAGACTCTTGACGAGAAGATGTTAGAGCTGCACCAATTAAGTAACCTCTTATTAGAAAATGAACTGCAGGGAGATCCAGAGTTAATTCAGAAAAAATTGAAAACATTGTTACCGGACGCAACGCTTGCGGAATTTTCTTATGAAGATGTTCGAGGAGAAATAGAAGCAATTAAAACCAGTCAAACTTTGTTAGAGAGTAAACTGGAACGAACTCGAAATGAAATTAATCAGCTTCATGAAATTCAAGCCGTACAGGAAAAAGAGCCAGAGAAGCAAACCGACATTAAGCCCAAACTATAAACTATCTATTGGTGAACGGAGAGGAGAATTTTATGTTAGTTTTTAAACGTATTTTGTCTGTAATACTATTTTTACCTTTTTTTATTCTTCATTTACTTTTCCGATATATTGGAATTTTAACATTGCTTACTAGTGGATTTACCACCACTTTATTATTGATTATTGCCCGAGTTTTGGCTTTTCTTTTTTTAATAACACCAATTGTGATCTTAGCAACAGAAGAACTTAGAATCGAATGGGCAAGTTGGGTTGGTTGGCTTTTATTTGGATTACTTGTTCTGCTTTTTCATTATCTAGCTGCCTTGAATGAAGAATTAGGAGGCTGGTTTTTAGATTTTTCTGATTGGTTAAGCAAGGTTCCTAGCAAACTGTGGGCTGAATAATTGCTCCTATGCTAAAACGCCTTAACTTAAAAAAGCCAAGGCGTTTTATGGTATAATATACGAGATAGTAAAGGTTTATGACGGTGGCTAATCTCTGAAAAAGGGGTGATTGCCTATGTTGATTTTTGGCTATACTCCTAGAAAGGACTAGCTTTGACTATTTTTGAAGCGTTAATGTTTGCGATTACTTTTGCGACATTAATTCTAAAAATTAGTGATAAAAACAACAAAAAATAACCGTCAACTTTAGCCGAGTTTGGTTATTTTTTGTAAAAATATTTAACTATCGGTCACCGTCTTAAACGGTGCTATCATGAGGGCGTATGACTAGTACGTCCTCTTTACATGTTTATTATAACACATTCTCTACAAGAAGAAAGGCGGAAGCCTTTCTTTTTTTTCAGCGCGCCTTAACGGCGGTGGCGGTGGGAGTTTGGCGCGCTGAAAAAAACGCTCTTTTCTTGATTTCTAATCAAGAAGATACTCGCTAAAAGCGAGTATCAGGTTTGTCTTATATTATGATGATAAGGCGTGCTGTAAATTCTCTTGCCATTGTCTGACTGCTTGTTTTATCTTTTCTGGTACTTCCTGACGGTTACATTTTCCTTGTATTTGTATAACCTGTTGATTTCGATATTCTAATGTGAAGTAAGGCATATCTGGCTTTTCTTTTCTTCGGATAAAAACAATCGTTGTTTTTCCTTGCGTATGCCGTTCGATATAGTGTTGACTGCCCACACAATGGCGTAGAATACTTCCTTCTTGAATGATTTCTTGTAATGAATGTGGTGTGAGAAAAAGCAAATCGTCAATTTCAGCTTCTAACGCTTTAATTTGGTTTTTCCGTTCTTGATACTGCTTTTCTTCAATCTCACTTTTCAAAAGGTTTAGCGTGTTCATAGCGTTATCGTGAGCTACTTGTAAGTTTTCAGGATACAATACACTATCGTTATTAAGTGGGGTGTTCAACTCTTCTAACATGTGTAAATAGTCCATATAATAGTCAAAACGCTCCCCTTTTCGTATAAACCATTTTTGAAACTTTGTTAAGTTCACTTCTTTCGGTAGTTGCTTAATTTGCGAATAATGCACGTACTTTTCTATTTCGTTTATCATAGGCGCATTTCGCTCTTTTAACGTTTTTTCTAACATGAATTCATGAAAGGTTGGATTTCTTGTTTTTAATTTTTGTTTATTCGCTTTTAGCCATTTCTTAGTAATTACTCTCATATCTACTTTATGAAAATACAGTCCAAAAACGTTGCGATAGTCGTCAAAAATGATTTCATTCGCTAAGGTTGTGGCACCTATCTTTTGTAAAAACTCAATTTCGTTTCGGTATTTGTAAATATGAGCTAGTTCTTGACGTTCTATTTCAGGTAACTGTAAGTACTTTAATTCCGATACAGTGGTTAGTTTTTCTTGCCAGTTATTTGGATAGAATACTGTATTTGTATAAGCACTACTCATAAAACCATAATTTGCTAACAAGCCCTCATGCCAATGTCCGTTCTCATAATGGGCTTTAACATGGGTATCGTTTGAAAACCGTTCAAGGTTTGACGGCTCATAGATAAGGTTTTCTATTCCATCTGTAATCGTCTGCCAATAACTATGGGTTTGAATTTCAATTCGTTTTGCACGAACGAGAATGATTCCAAAGGAGTAAAATTTCGTTGGAAACGATAATCGTGAGTATTTTGTTAATCGTTTTTTTATGATAGGGCAATTCTTGCGAGAACTCGCAAGAATTGTCTCCTTTTTGTTTTGCCATTCATACGTGGGTATTTGTGCAGTACACCAGTTAAAAAAGGCTTTGGGTGGGGTTAATGGTTTTGGTGTTTTTTTATTCATACGCACTCGAACAAATCAATTTGTTCGTCCACCTCTTTTCTTTCTGATTTTGTTTCTGATTTTTTGGTTGGTTTCTTTTTTGTTGTGGTCGTTACTTTACCAACTGCTTTGGTTTCTGGTAATTTCTCTAATAAGAAATACTCTTTTATCCAACTGAAAACCACTTCGTCCGCCACCATGGCGCTTGATTGGTTTTTGGCTTGTTCTTGGGCTTTTCCTATGCAGTAAGTCATAGCACCTTTTAACGTTCTATCTTTTTTGAGAATACCTAGAAAAAGCGCTTCGTCTGTTTGTTGGCATAACCAATTATGAACAACTTCTAGTGTGCTGTCGTGGTCGGTTTCTAGTTCTTTTAGCATTTTCTCAAAGGCTTTTTCTTGTATGCTTTCTTGGGCAGTAAAGAAAAATCGTTCGTAAGAAAGTTTGTCGCTAATCACTAGCCACTTATATTTATTTCCTTGGTCTATTGTTTCGTCAATCGTTAGAAACAGTGATGAATAGTGTCCGTTGGGGTCTTTTATCGCAACAATCGCTTGTTCTGGTAATTTTTCAAGGTAAGTCAATAACGTTTCGACTGGATAAAGAGCGACCTCATAATTAGGATAAAAACATAAAAACTGAACGTTTTTTCCGTCTTTTTCAATGTGTTCTTTTCTGAAAGCGACACTGATATAGCCTTGTATGTCGTCAAAAATTGTCGTTGCTAGTGTTGGTTTGTATTGTTTGAGTGCGTGTGTTAATTCATTTACAGTTTGTATATTTTGAAAGTCCATAACGTTCCCTCGTTTCTTTTAAGCTTCCCCTCTTACATATGTAAGAGGGGAGCAAATTTTCGCTTGTCAAAGGTCAGTCGGTACGTTATACTTGAACTACGGTTAGTAATTCAAGTAAAGTCCTATTAGAAATCTTTTGTCGTTAGCAAAAGGTTTCTTTTTTTGTCTTTTTTTCGTGGAAATACTTTGATAATGGTTCAAAATCTTTCATATCTCCATTGCAATTCATAGTACTTACTAGCCACTCTCCAGACTGACGTTGTGCATATAAATAGCCGTTGTTATCAGAGCCACGATAAGGTGTAAAGGTTACTTTCCCTTCAACGAGTTCCGTCCAACCGTCAATTCGGTCAAGGTCAGTTAGCGTGAGGTATTGTTGTTCTCTTATTTCTTCTAATGATTGTGCAAGATACATTTCTGTTTCTGGTCGAACATATAGACAAAACTCGTGCCAACCACAACAAGTTAGTTCCCGACAGCCGACATTGTCGTATTCGTAAAGTACGTTTTCTTTCACACCTAAACAGGACAGGCCTTTTTTCTGATTGATAACTTTTTGAATTTTTTCAGGGTCTTGGTAATGTTCATATAAAACAGCACCTACTCCCTCTATATAACCGTCCCAGTGACAATATATGCCTTGATACGTTCCGTCTGCTTGTTCTTTAAAAATTGCTGTTCGTGTTCCCATAAAAGCTCTCCTCTTTCGTTGTTTTAAATGATAAACTCTGTTGCTTCGTGATTATCTTCTGTCAAGATAATTTCTTGGTCGTAATACATGTTAGAAACCAATTCATGTGCCTGTTCTTCGCTTTCAGCAAATACAGAAACAGCTACCTCTAAGGTTTCAACAATTGTTACACAGTATTTTTTCTTTTTTTCTGCCATATTTATACGTCCTTCCATTCAATGTGATTTAAAAAGAATGCTAACTGATTCAAACGATTATTGGCATTTTTCAGACAACCATAGTTTAGTAACAATGTAGGCGTATCATTTTCAAGAATGGCTTTATTTAACTTCTGATATTCTTTACGTGCTTGCTCTAGCTGATTTTTTAGCTGTGGGTCGTTCATTTTTACTACTTCCTTTCTGGTATTCTATTATTTTTGGTAATCTCTATCAGTGTTTTTTGCGCCTCTAACGCAGTTAAAATTGGTAAGCAATCTCCTAAAGTCATACCGTTACCGACAATTACAAAAGGTTGAAGTAACTGCCCTACCGTCATTTTTTCGTCTGAATGAAAAAGAGTAAATTCTTTTTCTAAAATATTTTCGCCTTGTAACAAACATTCAATATACACTTTGCTAAAGTCGTAAAAACTTTCTATTGAAAATAATTTTTGAAGATAATATTCTACAGTTTCAAAATCAATGCAATCAAAATACAAATTATTTTCATCAATCAAAAAACATTGAGAGCGTAATGTGTTAAATAAATCTAAACATTCTTCTAAATCTAGCGATTTTAAATCGTTATTTAAATAACGATTAATGGATAAGCTATTAATGAAATTTTCTTTTTTGTTCATTGGTTCTCTCCTTTATTTTTTTGTTTTTGAGCAACCATTTTTGTCTGGCGTGAGGGAGGGAAGCTGTTCGCTTCTTTGGCTCATGCTAGGACGTGGGACACTATCCTCCTTTCGTTTTTAGATTTGATTGTTCATTTTCGCCAGTATGTTTCGGTCGGTTGCTGTGCCGAGAAAGAATCATAGACACCAAGAAAAGACAAGGGCGAACGGAGTGAGTTCATATACCCTTGTCTTTTCGACTGGCTATGATACTGTAACAAACAGCGACTGACCGGGACATACGACAATGAGCGGTCATAAAACGATTGAGAGGACACACGTCCGTAAAAGCATGAGCCAAAGAGGCGAAATTTTAATGCACTTAAAAGAACTAGACGCAAAGCGGCTAGTTCTTTCTTTTGTTTTGCCTTGCTTTAGCAAGGCATTTCTTTCGAGCGGCGGTGGCGGTTGGAGCGAGATAGAAATAAACACTAAACAAAGTAATTAGGTATGAAAAAATGGAAAGACGATTTTTCAGTGAATAGTCATAAAATAAACTAAGGATTTTAAAGTTAAAAAATAAACGAGAATAAAAGAAGGGAGTTCTCTTTTATCTTCGTTTATTTTTTGCGTATTCCTTTAAATCGTCTACGTGATACAAGCGTACAGTAGGTCGTTCACCGTTTACATGTTTAATTTCAAAGTAAGGCTTAATTGCATTCAATTTTACGGATTGTGTGAAGGCATTTAATGATTGGCCTGTAATTTTTGCAGCACCTTGTTTATCTACCACATTGTTTTCTAAATAAGTTAAAACTTCTTCACGAGAAAGATCTTTCATTGAATTACCCTCCTATATATACTATACAAAATATAGTATATAAAAAACCAAAATTTGTCAATATTCCTCATTATTATACTATGCATTGTATACAATGTATGGTATAATAATTATAAAGATAAACAGAAACGAGGGATTCAATTGAATTTAGAAAAAATGAAAATGGAAGCAAGAAAAAGAATGAAGATTTTAGGTATTCATGAACCAACAATTGCACAATTTATTGAGGAAGGAAAAATTAGTTTTTCGGGAAAATCATATCTAGGCGCCAACTATTGGATCAACGAAGAACGAAAAAAAGCAATCGAAATTATCGAGAAAGAAAACAATATACTTGTATACTATGCGATTGAACAAAAGTATATGGGGGATATAACAATGTTGTACTTGTTTTATATATCTCCGTATGAAGAGGACTGGGAAATGGATTATCAAAGTATTGTAGAGAATTACCAATACACTTACGGCTTAAACGAAACGGATCCGTTCCTTTCAGAGTTTGGTGAAATCAAGTTTAAAAATATGTTTGGTGGTTTAGTAAAACAGTAAATATTTAGAAGTGATAGTACCAGTTGCTATCACTTCTAAAAAAATAATAGAAAGAGGTTTTTTAAATGATTAATAATGTGACTTTAGTAGGAAGACTTACAAAAGATTGTGATTTACGTTATACGTCAAGTGGTGTAGCTGTTGCGGCTTTTACACTAGCAGTTAACCGGAATTTTACGAATCAAAATGGTGAACGTGAAGCAGACTATATTCAGTGTGTGATTTGGCGTAAACCTGCAGAAACTTTAGCAAACTATACACGAAAAGGAACATTGGTTGGTCTTGTGGGTAGACTTCAAACACGTAACTATGAGAATCAACAAGGACAACGTATTTATGTGACAGAAGTGGTTGTAGAAAGCTTCCAATTGTTAGAGTCAAAAGAAGTTAGTCAACAACGTGGTGTTAACGCTTCTAATCCTACACCAGTTGGGCAGCAGGAAAGCAATACGCAACAACCCTTTCCAGATTTAGAAGGTAGTTCTATTGAGATTTCAGATCATGACTTACCGTTTTAAGGAGGAGTGACTCATGGTTAATGGAGATTTACAAAAAATATATGCAGACAGTACAAAGAAACGTACAGAACAACAAACAAAATGGGAACGAGCTGTTGAAGGATTAACGTTTGATAGGTTAGAAAAAAAGAAAATTGAGTATTCTTTAAAACGGAAAAAAAGTTAGGGAGTTAGGAAATGAAACTATTTATTGGAAAAAAGTGGCTACTGCTAACAGCAGCCACTTTGCTATTATCAGGATGCGCAAGTCTTGAACAAAAAGCACAAGATATTTCGAATGATGGTACTGGTAATTTTACTCAAACTATTTCGAACGATAATCGTATACCAGCTGAATTTGTCCGTCATGTTGATGGAGATACCACCGTGTTAAGAATAGACGGAAAAGAACAAAAGGTTCGCTTTTTATTAGTAGATACACCCGAGACTGTAAAGCCGAAAACAAAAGTACAGCCATTTGGTTTGGAAGCCAGCAACCGTACAAAAGAGCTTTTGTCTACTGCTTCAGAAATTACTTTTGAATACGATAAGGGCGATAGAACTGATCGCTATGGCCGTACATTGGGCTATATATTTGTGGATGGGATGCTACTTCAGGAAACACTCGTGAGAGATGGATTAGCACGTGTGGCTTATGTCAAAGAGCCTAACACAAAGTATCTACTAGAATTAGAGGAAGCACAAGAAAAGGCTAAAAATGAGTCACTCAGAATCTGGAGCATACCAGGATACGTAACTGAAAGAGGGTTTAAATAAAGAACTTGAAAAGCTGTAAGAACAAAATTTGAACTATAAAAAAGAGCATGTATCGGAGTTTGCGAAGAATAAAGAAAGTGAGTGGAAAAGATGAACGAGCAAATAAATTTGTTTGATTCAGACATTGATAAACGGTATCAATTTTATGGACATTATTGTAATGACGATTGGTCTACTAAAACAGCAATGGTGAATGGTGTTTCTGATATAGTGATGAGTTTTAGCATTGAACTTACCAAAGTTGAACTGAAAAAAATATGCAGAGATGCAATCAAAATAGTCAGGTTTAAGTATGGATATTCCATTAAGTTTTTAAAAAATAATGTAAAGAAAGAGTTGTTTATCAGGTTTGATAACTACACAACGAGCAAAAAACGAGATGTCTTTGAACATATAAATTTATATTTTTAAATCGAAAGTGAGTGAAGAAGACTTATGCAGTAAATGTGTATAAAAAGAGAAAAAAGCAGAAAAAAATTATTTGCTTTTTTTTACTTATATATTTTATACGATAAAAAACGTGGTTTTTAGTTTGAAAACCCTGTAAGATTATTATATGGACCCGTTTAGTGTAAATATAAAAGGTGTTCGTTTTCTTAGGGGGTATTTTAATAAAAATTGAGGAGTGAAAAAATGAATAAGTTTCAAAGTTGGCTTATGGCCAATAAAAATCTGTTAATTACAAGTGTAGTAATGTGTCAAGTGTTAGTTTTAAGCATAGGGATAATCAATTTTCCTTATATTGATGACACAGGCAGGCAAATTGATGGCAATACGGACTTTGCTAGAAGTTATTCTCGTTGGGGTAGCGAAATTGGTTCTTGGTTAGTTCAAGGGAGTAGACACCTTACGGATATGGGGTTATGGACGCATATTCTTTCTGGATTCATTGTATCAGTAACAGGGATTATCATTGTTTACTCTTTTCATAAGAAGCTATCTCTTTTAGCTTTAACAGCAGCCATGTTGGTTGGCTTTAATCCTTGGTTTTTACAAAATTTAAGTTTCAGGTTCGACAGTCCTTACATGTCTTTGAGCCTTTTATTTTCAGTTCTTCCATTTCTATTTTGGAATAAAAATAAAGTCTTATTTTTAGTTATTTCTATTTTAAGCATTTTTTTGATGTGTAATACTTATCAGGCGTCTTCGGGGATCTATGTCGTGATGGTGTTAGCATTATCACTGAAGCAGCTGTTAGACAATCAATCGTTTATTGCTGTGCTTAAAAAAGCGATTGTAGCTATGATTAGCTATATAAGCGCCATGTTTCTTTATCTTATTGAAACAAAATTTAATCCTGAAATAGCAACGCGAGGCGGTATGACAACAATCGCGAGTGTTAAGGATATACCCAAAACAATCCTGGTAAATAGTCAAATGTATCTGTCAAAAATAACTGAACAGAGTACAAAACTATGGATACTTTTGTTTTTTATTCTAGTAATTTTCTTTGTTTTAAGTACGGTTCTTAATGCGAAAGTATCGCCTGTTAAAAGCTTTTTATACGCAGTATTATTTCTATTTTTAGGCTCTATTTTGAGTTACGGCGTCTTTCTAATCTTTCCGGAAAAGCTTTTGTTAATTTCACCTAGATACGGGTATGGATTTAGTTTTTTTGTAGTTTCAATTATCATGCTTACTTTGGCAAATACTTCTAAAAACGTGCTAGGATATGTGTCAAAAACAGCGGTTTGTCTTTTCTGTGTTTATCTTTTATCTTTTACATTTGTTTATGCTAGTGCGTTAAGTCACCAAAAGGAATCTTTTGAACGACAAAGTATGATATTAGCCGATGATTTAAAAGACCTAGTGAACCGTGACACGGTGACTGTGCATAGTACGTCTTTATTTAAGGATTCGCCAGTATTTGTCAATAGTTCGAAGAATTATCCTATATTAAAAGAATTGGTTCCACCAAATGAAGCCCTTTATTGGCCAAATCAGTTTTTATTTAGAACGTACACTGGTTTAAATGTGAACATAGAGATCTTTGATATTAACGCGTTGAATAAAGAAGAAAGAGAGTTAATGAAATCTAATTATTACCATGACATTTATGTAAAAGATTCAGAAGTATTTGTTCATGTTAAATAATCTTGAAACAAAAGTAATATCAAGGCAATTGAAAGGCCGGGGTAGATACTGTAAAATAAAAATAGCTATTTCAGATTTAACTATTTTCTTACAAACTGAATAAATTGATCGTTCAGTTCTATGAATGATTATGTGTTAGAAATGAAAGGCTAAAATAAGTTATAACCTTAGAGACTGTCTCCCCCCAAGAGACAGTCTCTATTATATATTTAACTTATTTTTTTGGGTTAAAATGAAATGGCTAAGAGCCGAAGAAACTTCAATCCTAACAGTATTGTGGTTTTTTAGGATGGGATAAACGTTAAATAGGGATTTTTTATCATATACTGTCTTGTAATATGCTATTGTTTAAGCGTATTATACTAATATATATTTAGGAGGATTATTCAGTTGAAAAAAACAAAATTTTGTTTATTAGGTGCAGCCGTGATACTAGGTGTTACCCCGATTGTAATTACTGGAACAAATGTATACGCTGACGAACGAACTCCAGAACAGCAAACCAGTCTATGGGATATTGAGGAAGAAACGAATCCTATTTATGATACGAAACCATCTAATGATAATCTCCCAGAAAATGTTACTTTAGAGTACACAGAAGAAGGACCTATTGTAACTGTCTATGAAGAAGGTACTACCCAAAAAAATAGAGCTGCAAGAGCAGCAGTATATCGTTGGGGGGGGTGGGAATACACCAACATAGCTCTGCCTACAGGAACAGTAGCACATGCTATCAATTTGGCAGTTAATGGCGGAATAGGAATTGTAGCTTCAACAGTAGGTATTCCTGCAAGTGCTGTTACTGGTTTACTAGAAGGTGCTAATTGGTTAGGAATAGGTGGTGCTCCTGGAGATGCAGTTGCTAAAAAATGGGATAGAAATGGGAATGGTTGGGTAGGATTCTATTATCAGCGTGGGTATGATGCTGCAGGTAGAGTTGTAGCGACTAGGTACAAAACAGAGTAATTATGAAAAAACATAAAGATCTTAATAAAAACCACCCATATCTATTTATTTTTTTAATAGTGTTAATCGGTAACTTAATCGGAACAATGGTCTACCTATTTCTAAAAATTCCTATCAAAGAATCCTTGTACTCAAATAGTATTATTGTATTCCTCATTGGATGTCTGCTAAAAAAATGGGAGAAAAAGTAATACTTTGTCTATAACAAAAAGACCTTAAAATTTTGTGAGCATAAGCGTCAATAAATCTATTGACAGTAAAACAAAGAATTAGAGTCTTTAAAAGTAATAAATAACTAAAAAAAATATCAGGAGGAATTTACCATGACAGATAAAGGGACAACAGATAAAATCAAAGGAAAAGCAAAAGAAGTCACAGGAGACGTTACTGGAGATGACAAACAAAAAGCAGAAGGCTTTTTAGATCAAGCCATCGGTAAAGTTAAAGAAGTCGCTTCTGACGCGAAAGACAAAGTGGAAGATGTTGTTGAAGACGCAAAAGAAAAACTAGATAAATAATTCCGTTAAAGACAGACCTATATAGTCTGTCTTTTTTCATAATTAAAAACTTTTGTTTAATAGCTTTTTGTGAGGTCAAAAACTTCTAAATTTTTGACCTGTTTTTCCATAACTTTTAGAGTTCAATGACCTAATTTTGACAGATAAATAATACATAATACATATTGAACAAATAAATGAATAAAAATTTTAAAACAGAATTTAAGTAAGAATTACCAAAGTTAGTAGTATTGCAATTAGAATGTTCGCAACAATATTTATTGTAAACCATTTTATATATGGAAACATGATAAAAAGTAGAGAACTCAATTATTTTATGATCTGGTTATTTCTCTTGTGACTAGCCCCATACCCAGAAGTTCTTAACAATAAAAATAGTCAGCCGACCACTGGCTGACTAACTGATATGATAGAGATAACCGTTTTCCGCCAGTTATCTTTTAGGTGTGAAATAGTCAATATTAAAAATCGACAACGCGTCTATGATGAAGACAACAATTGCTAATAACCGTTTATCAACAGTTATTTTAGAAAGAGAGTCAATTTATCCCAGATATAAAATCCCTAAGAAAGTAAAGCAATTATACCATTTAGTAATTATTTTGGGAATAATATATATTTTTAGCAAAGTAATTGCTTGAATGCAGTGAATAGGAATACACATTAAAAAAAGCTAAGACGTTTGTAACCTGATGGTACCATTGCAATAATTTCATTATCGAGCGATTTAGGTGAATATAATAATATATTGTAGCGCTATAACCAAGAAAAAAACAACTAATGGATTTATGATTTAACGTAGTCGAATTCTCACGCTTTGTGAAATGTATAATACAAGTGTTTTACTTCAATTTCTGGTAGAATAAAAGTATCTTAAATATGGAGGGAATATCTATGAAAAAAAGTGGAATTATCGTTGGTTTTTTAGCTACAGCTTTTGGTTTAGCTGTCGTTAATAAGATGCATAAGATGAATACTAATAAAGATTCTGTTAAAGGAAAAGCAAAAGAAGTCGCTGGAAAAGTGATAGGAAATGAACAAATGCAGGCAGAAGGAACTTTTGATCAAGTTATTGGGGCTTCTAAAGAAGTTTTAGAGGATTTAAAACAATCTATATCAGGTATTGCAGGAACAGGCACTTCTGAGAAGGTATCTGGGAAAGCAAAGGAAGCTGTAGGAAATGTAACTGGTGACGACAAACAAAAAGCTGAAGGTTTCTTAGAACAAGCAATTAGCCAAGCAAAAGAAGCGATTTCAAATACTAAAGAAAAAGCAGAAGATTTTGCCGGTGATATAAAAGATGAATTTGAGAGATAGATCACTTAATCATAGGACGAACTGTATTGGTTTGTTCTATTTTTTTGAGTTTTTAAAATAGTATTGTTAAATAACGCTTATTAGAAGCATAAAATTTTTACAGAACAATCACTTTTGGTAGAATTATATTGTGATAAATTTCATATGAAAGTAGGGGGGATCGATGACCAGAGGAGGAAAAGTCCTATTTAGTTTCATTGCTTTAGTTCTTGGTACATTTTTATTTACAGTGTTTGTCCATTATCAGTTTGTATACTCGTTAAATATCCGATTTATAAAACCTGAAGAATACCCTTTAATTGGAAATTACATGCCTTTTTATTTCTATTGGGGTAGTGTGATAGGCATGGCAATACTCGCTTTAGTTATTTTATGGATTATCTTAAGACCTACAGAAGTAACGTCTATTAAGTTGAGTGAAGACAAAGGCAAACTAGAAATAAAAAAAAGCGCGATCGTAGGGCTAATTCAATCACAAGTATCTCAAACAAACTTATTAAATGACTCAAAAGTAAAAGTAAAAATGTATAAAAGAAAAATAAAAGTGCGTATTGTTGGTAGTACAAGCGAAAATAAAGCAGTTGTGAGCCAAACAAATCAGTTTATTGAAAGTGTTGATGCATATATTAAAGAATTTATTGGCTTGGACACGGCAATAAAAACAGAGGTGGTCTTTAAAAATACGGCTCGTTCAAATACTAATAAAACCAGAAAGAAATGAGTTGTGTAATGAAAGAGGGGATATTGTGAAAGAACTATTAATGGTGTATAAATATCCAATTATTGGTGGGCTAACAGGTTTAATATGTGCAATTTTATTTTTCACTGTTGGTTTCTTCAAAACGATTCTTGTATTACTCATGGCTGGAGTAGGCATTTTTATCGGAAATTATATAAGTAAAAATGATTTTATCAGAAACATTTTTCAAAACAAACTAAAATAAATAATAATATATAGGAGTGATTACAATTGGATAAAGAAAAAGTAACTGTCAAAGAGGCAAATAAAGTAGAAGCAGTACAAGGAAAGTTAACGTATGAAGACAAAGTAATTCAAAAAATTATTGGTATTTCTTTAGAAGAAGTAGAAGGATTACTTACTGTTGATGGGGGGTTCTTTTCTAATTTAGCTGGCAAGTTAGTAAATACAGACGACGTTACATCAGGTATAGACGTTGAAGTAGGAGAAAAACAAGTGGCAGTAGACTTAGATATCGTTGCAGAATATGGTAAAGACATTCACAAAATTTATAACGAGATGAAAGAAATTATCACGAAAGAAGTCAAAAATATGACGGGGCTAGAGGTAATCGAAGTAAATGTAAACGTCGTAGATATTAAAACAGAAGAACAACACGAAGAAGATTCTGTGACCTTACAAGATAAAATGGGCGATGCTACAGAAGCGGTAAGTAATTTTACTAGTGAACAAGCAGATAAAGCAAAAGAGTTGGCTTCAAAAGGAAGTTCTAAAGCGAAAGAATTGACTGAATCTCGTGTAAAATAAAAAAAGCAAATTGAATAATAAGGAAGAAAAGTAATATTAATGGTATTAAAAAGCTAAAAAGGTAAGCCTGCATAAAGGCTTACCTTTTTTGGTTAACTTTGTAGAATAAGAAGTACCGCTTTAACGTTCTACATAGTAGTTTCTTTATCAGAAGTTTTTACTAAATTAGAACCTAACAATCCTGCTAAAGAAGTAATAATTAAGCCAACAACCATTGCAACAAATCCCCAAATAGATGCTTTAGCCGTCGTGTTTGAAGCATCTTCTGCCGTTTGTCTCGCTTCATCGATTGATTCTTTCAAATCATCTTTAGCTTTATCTAAATTAGTACGTGCAGTGTCAATTTGTTTTTGGGCTTCATCACTAGCTGTTTTTAATTCATTGTAAATATTATCTGTTGCTTGTTGTGCTTCTTCTTGAGATAAGTCACTATTTTTCGCTACAGCATTCGCAATCGCATTTTTATCTACGGAATCGCCAATTTTTTTCGCTTGGTCTTGTAAAGAGTCCGCTGTAGAATCAAAAACCTTATCTGCATTTTTAGGATTTTTCACAATTTCTTTACCAGCATCTTTAATTTTATCAGTCGCTTCACTCATTTGATCTTTTAAATAATCTGGTTGAAGCTCTGGAACATCTGTATCTTTTAAATATTTGTTTACATTGTTTTGTAGTTCTTGTGTATTGACCGTACCAATTTCATCAGTTACTTTATCAAAACCTTTTGAAATCGCATCGCCGGTGGTCGAAGCAACTGCCCCAACACTATCCCCTACACCAGAAGCTACATTTCCTAAAAGGGAACCGATTGCTGAAAATGCACTAACTGCTGTATAACTCACTAGAAGCATTACTACAATCATACTTGTTGCCCATGTTAAGAAGCCGTGCAATAAGCCAATTCTTCTTGCTGCCACACCAGACACAAACCCTGCAGCCATAAGAGATAAGGCAATAGTAATAATTATCCATATAATTAGACCCGTTCCAACGCCATCTAAAGGGTTACTTGATGTAGGTTTTAGTGTTCCAAAACCAATCGATGATCCAATAAGTCCAAGTGTCATAAAAATTGAAAGAAAGGTAATTACACCTGCAATAATAGCACCCCAAGAAATATTGAAACCCGCTTCACTATCTGTTAAATAGGATTTTAACCTATAATTTTTGTTCCCCATTTTAAACATTCTCCTAACTTAGTTAAAAATATATTATTTTTTATTTAAAAAAAATGAAACAACCGCTACTAAAATTACTGCACCAACGATAGAAGGAATAAGTGCCATACCTGCTAAAGAAGGTCCCCAATTTCCTAAAATTCCTTGTCCAATGGCAGAACCGACAAGACCAGCAACTATGTTTGCAATCCATCCCATAGATTCACCCTTTTTTGTAATGGCTCCTGCAATAACTCCAATAATGGCCCCTACAACTAATGACCAGATTAATCCCATGAATATCACCTCCTTGTTATACTATATTTATAGTAACATATCTATATACTTTTTTTTCATAATTGAGATAAATTTAGTGTACTCAAATGTAATTTTCATTAAACGTTTATATTATATAATTGTTGAAGAGGAGTTGAATAATAATGAATAGTGATAAAATAACCTTTGGAGGTGACTAATGAAGAGGAGAGGAAAAGGTTTGTATGCAAATCTATGCTCATGAAAGAGGAAATTCTTATGGATGTGGATGATTGTCAATAAAGTAGACACAAAAAGAGTAGATACTTAAAGATTTTCAAAGTATTTTTCCTCCTTTTCGTTAGGAGTAAGCATGTTTAATGTTCCATGAGGTCGTTGGGTATTGTAAAATCCTTCGATATATTCAAAGCAAGAAAGTTGTACTTCTTGAAGCGAAGATAATTTCCGACGGTTCAGTTCTTCCTTTTTCATATATTTGAAAAAAGCTTCCGTTACTGCGTTATCCCAGGGATAACCAGGTTTAGATAAAGAATGAACAAGTGGTCGATCTTCTAAGTATCTTCTAAATTCTAAAGAGGTATATTGGGAACCTTGGTCTGTATGAAAAAGGACCGGTGCAGTTGGTCTTCGTGATTGAATCGCTTTTTCTACCGTCGAAATAGCCAGTAGAGTATCTATTTTGTGACTCACAGACCAAGCAATCACTTTTCTAGAAAATAAGTCAAGAATGATACAAAGATAAACAAAAGATTTATTCCCTATGGGAATATAGGAAAAGTCACTTGTCCAAACTTGGTTTGGAGCAGGTGGATTGAACGCTTGTTTTAAGTGATTTGGTCGTTCGAAAGAAACCTGCTTTTTTGACCGCTTAAAAACAGGTTTAGAGGTAGACATTTTAGGTAAATCCATCGTTTTCATTAGTCGATATACTCGACCAATACTGATGCGTAAGCCATAGTCACGGGAAAGCATTCGTTGAATTTTTGCCGGACCTACTCGTTTTTGAGAAGTCGTGTAAATTTCTAAAATATTTTTTCGAATTTGTTGATTTTCCAATGTTCTAGGGGCAACATTCTCTGAAAAATGCTTGTAATAAGTTGAACGATTAACTTTAAGAACTCTGCATAATGTAACAATGGCATGTTCATAACGAAGGATATGGATAGCCTCTAGTCGTTCGTGGAGCGTGGCGTGAATATGGCAATCGCTTTTTTTAAGATTAGATTTTCTTCCTCTAGTTGGGCATTTCTTTTTTGTAATTGTTGAATTTGTCGAGCCGTAAGGATCGTCCCATCATCAATTTTCACTTCAGAATATTGTTTTACCCAACGAGCAATAGTGGATATGGCAATGCCATATTCAGTGGCAAGAGCGTTCTGAGATTTGCCGCTTTCATATAGTTTAACAATGGATTGCTTAAACTCTTCATCAAATTTACGGGGTATTTTTCGTTTGTCTACCATAATAAAAATCCTTTCTAAATGAGTGTCTATTTAATTGATAGTATAGCAGAAAGTCTGTCTACTTTATTAGCATACATGCAGAATTCAAGGAAGTATGGCTATGCACACTATTACACAAAATGATAGACAAGACTATGATATTGATGTTGGGATAGTATTTGAAGAAGATAATTTAAATGAGCTAGGCTCATTAGCTACCAGAAATATGGTAGCTAATGCTTTAAAAAGAAAAACTAAGCAATTTGCAGAAGTTCCTGAAATAAAAACAAGTTGTGTGCGTTTGAAGTACAATTCAACGGGATATCATGTAGATTTTGCAGTATTCAAAAGATATAAAAAAAATTCTGATGATGCTGATTACACTTATGAGCATTCTGGATCAGAATGGTCAGTAAGACATATAAAGGACTTAGAATCATGGTTTAGCGAAAAAATAAAAGATAAAGGAGACGATTTAAGGAAAGTTATCCGTTTATCTAAAATGTTCTGTAAATCAAGAGAATCATGGAAGAATATGCCAAGTGGTCTGATTCAAACCGTTATATGTGAAGAAAATTTTAATGAAAGTTATTCAAGATTAGATGAAGTATTTTATTATACAATGAAGAATATTGTAAGTCGTTTAAATGTTTATTTAGAGGTATATGCTCCAGTTGATAACGGAAGGCAGTTAGTGAATCGTGATATAGATTATCAACGTATGAGAAATTGGAAAAATAGACTTGAAATTCAGCTTGACAGTCTAAACGTTTTATTTGATGATGAGTGTACTTCTGAAGAGGCACTAAAAGCTTGGGGAATATTTTTTGAACATTCTTATTGGAATGAGTTATCAGATACAGTTAAAAAACAAAGTTTTACTGATACCGAAGAATTTATAGGAGATTTATATCCTGTTTTGGAACAATTTGAGGTAACGGTTGATTGTAAAGTATCAGGAAATGGTTTTAATTTAATGACTTTTCAGAAGTATTTAGACAAATACGCCCCACGTCTAAATAAATTTATACCACCTAAGTTTAAGATTGAATGCAGCATTCAAAGCACTACTTGTCCTGAATATGATAAAATCTTATGGAAAGTCTTAAATGTTGGACCTGAAGCTGAAAAAAGAAATGATATTCGTGGACAAATCGAAGATAGAGGTAGCAAAATAACTGAAAATACTAATTTTAGTGGTAATCATTTCATTGAATGTTACTTGATAAAAGATGACGTATGTGTAGGAATTGGTCATGTAGATGTACCAATTGGAGGAGTTTAGCTTGAGAAATTATAATTATAAAATGACAGTATTAAAAATGTTGTTGCTTACTTTAATTTCATGTTTATTTTTTGTCTGTATTTTTATGAAAAATTCTATCGTATCAGATCTAAGCAACACTTTTTTTGGTATTTCAATTCCTTATTTGTTATCAAGTCTTATAGACTTAAGTGATAATGAAAGTTGGAAAAATTCCCAACGGAAACTAAAAAGAGCTGGGTTGATACACAATGAGACTAAAATAAGAATTTCTTTTGCATATTTATTTAGGATAAAAGTAGATGGGAAATATTTTTTAGTACAGAATTCAAGAACAAAAAAGTATCAGCCAGTAGGTGGTGCATATAAATTAACACCCGAAGAAGCACAGTATTTATCAGAAGAAATACCAGTTGAAAATGACGATCGAATTCCTATAGATACTACTACAAGAGGAGATTACCGATTATACGTCAAAAATAAAGATTTAAGAAAATTTATAAAAAGATTTGACGAAACTCCTTACAGGGAAAATATAAATAACCTCAGTAGGGAATTTGATGAAGAATTATTTTCAACAAACATTTTGGACAAAGAAACATTTGGAGATTTATCATATAAATATTGTGGCAGACATATAACAGATGTAGAATATGGTAATTTTTTTGACTGCTATGAATTACTTTTAGCAGATATTGTTGAAGTTATATTGAATGATGAACAAGAGCAGCTATTCCGAGATCTTATGGAAAAATCTGATAAGCGATATATGTTTGCTACATTTAGCGAAATTAAAACAGGTGGGGTAAAACATGGAACTAGTGATTTGAAGGATAATATTGCTAATCATGCTTCTAAAATTTTAAGTGAAAACTCGGATATCCTAATAAATAAAAGTAAATATAAAAAGCCTATCAAGGTTAAATTTGACTAACATAATATTTTACGGAATCAAATATTTATCTGGTTGTGTCATGTTTATATTTATTTGGTACAGTTTTTACTAATTATTTGTCATATGCATAGTCAACAAAAGCCATTAATTTGGAGATAGATTTAGTTATATAAAAATCTATCTCCAAATTAATGGCTTTTATCACCTAGCGCTGAAAATTTATGTCATTTGTCTAGAAAAATAACATACAATGTAAATAATGAGATAAAATTAGGTTCAGAAACTTTTAAGTTTTTGACCTCTTTATTTTTTCGTGCTATACTTGGATGTCATTTTTATTTTTAAATGACAAAAAATTTAATTTTTAATTGGCACAAACTAT